>Ga0308160_10000116_pt1 | contig 210792 bp, 192 predicted proteins | sample PhyFR1_FD_201036 | JGI IMG/M metagenome (GOLD analysis project Ga0308160, IMG submission 201036) | Phyllosphere microbial communities from UC Gill Tract Community Farm, Albany, California, United States - DLSLF.R1 | ecosystem: Host-associated > Plants > Phyllosphere > Unclassified | place...
TCTACGTCGGCAACGGCCGCCCGCGGCGCACCCGCACACACCCCCAACCGTCACCGATGTCCTGACACACCAACCGTCACCGATGTCCTGATGCAGAACTGTCACCGATGTCCTGAGACATCACACGCGAGAAACGTCCGGGTGTTTTGGACACTCGACCGACGGCGACGGAGCGCGGTGTCGTCGACGCGGGTCAGCGCCGCGCGGGGACCTCGGGCTCGCCGAGCGACAGCATCAGGCGGTTCGCCCAGCTGAAGAACGCGGCACCGTTGACGGCGTCGACGATCGCGGCGTCGTCCAGCCCCGCGTCGCGCAAGCGCGCGACGTGCACCTCGCTCATCGCCGGGGGAGTCGCGGCGAGAGCAGCGGATGCCGCGGCCACGGCGTTCCACTGCTCGTCTCCGAGCTCGGCCTCGACGCCCTCGTCGAGCAGGCGCTGCACGTCGTCGCGGCGCCCCGACTCGCGCGTCGCGAACGCCGCGTGCACCGAGGCGCAGAACACGCAGCCGTTGAGTCGCGAGGCTGTCGCGGCCGAGAGCTCGCGGGCCGCGCGGGGGAGCCCGCCGTCGGTGTTCGTGAAGATGTCGAGGTCGGTGAGCGTGCGGGCCTCGAGCGCCGCGGGGTCGCGGGCGAGGAGGCGGAAGTACGGCATCGCCGCGCGCGCCGGCTCGATCAGGGCCTCGAGCTGCTCGGGCGTCAGCGCCTCGCGCTCGACGGGCGCGAGCCACGGCACCCAGCCGAGGCCGTCCTGGGTGAACGCCTCGGGACGACGGATGCCGTCGTGCTCGCTCACCCACGCGGTCGCGGCGGGCGTGGTGTGGGGCCGTCCCGGGGCGACCGGCTCCGGCGCGACCCACCCGGTCGTCCGACGCCCCGAGACCACGCGGAGCCCGGCGACCGCGCGCAGCTGGAACGCCAGGAACGACACGAGCTGCGAGAGCGAGACGATCTGGTCCGCGTCCCAGCCCGCGGCGACGAGCCGGCGCAGCGCGTCGGCGGAGCTCTCGCGCGGGCGGAACACGAGGAGGTGCGTGTGCTCCAGAGCGGCGGTGAGACGCTCACCGAGCGCCGAGGCGGCGGCATCCGGAACTCCGTATGCCTCCACGGGAATGCTCTCCGCGGCGAGACCCGGCTCGCGGTAGACGCCGACCGGCCCCACCGAGCGCCCCGCCGCGGCCGCGGTCAGCACCGCGCTCGACAGCGCCGCATCCTCGTCCTCGAGGAGGTCGCCGTAGAACCGCACGGCCGCATCGTCGTCGTGCAGCGCGGCGACGAAGGTCGCGACCGCGTACCGCTCGGCGAGGGGGAAGCCCCGATCGTCGCCCGGCTCCAGCAGCGCGGCGAAGCTCCGCTGCGCGTTCTCGCGCGCCTGCCCGCGACGGTGGCGCACGGCATCCAGGGGACCCTCGGCGGAGAGCCCGGCGAGAAGGTCGATCACGTCGGTCATGCGAGTACTCCGGTGGTCTGGGCGGTGAGGCTCTGCAGTTCGGCGGCGGCTTCGGCCCCGTTTCGGAGTCCGAGGCGGGGAGCGACCTCGGTCGCGAGCAGCTCGATCGAGCGCAGGGTGAGCTCGTGCGCGGGATCGACGGAATGCACCTGGAACGCCACGTCGGTGGCTCGGCTGAGCGTGAGGTCGGCCTCGAGCGAGGCGACGACCTCGTCGACCGTGCCCAGGTGGGTGTCGGTCAGGCGGGCGATGTCGCGCAGATCGCCCACGCCGTCCTGCCGGAGGAACGTCCGCGCGAGACGCCGGAGGCCCGGGTCGGCCGACTCCCACGCGGCCTCGAGGTCGGCGGCATCCACCACGACCGCCGTGCGCGACGCGAGGATCCGCGGCTCGACCCCGGCCGGCAGGGCCTCGAGGTAGGCCTCGACGATGGGCAGCTGCACGTCGTGCAGCGCCTGGCCGGGCTCCTTCGGCTGGGTGCGCGACAGGAGCAGTCCGTCGCCGTCGAGACCGGCGCGGCGACCGCCCTCGACCGAGAACGTGGCCTGCCACAGCCGGACCGCGAGATCGGGGGCTGGGGGATTCAGTACCGAGGAGGTTCCGCGGATGCCGCGCCCGCCGAACGCGTCGCGCAGCACCTCGACGTGCTCGGCCTGGATCGCCCGCCGCTCGTCGGACGAGCGCTGGAATGCGGCGAACGACGACGGCGTCCCACCCGTGCCGATGCCGAGCTGCACGCGTCCGCCGCTCAGGGCGTTGACGACGGCGGCGTCTTCGGCGACGCGGATCGGGTCGTCGATGGGCAGCGTCACGATGCCGGTGCCCAGCGCGATGCGCTCGGTCTGCACGGCCGCCGCCGCGAGGAAGGGGAAGGGCGAGGGCAGTCCGCCCTCGTCGCGATCGAAGTGGTGCTGCGCCACCCAGAGCGAGGCGAAGCCGTGCTGTTCGGCGGCCCGGACCTGCGCGAGGGCGCGGCGGTATCGCTCGCCGTCGGTTCCGGCATCCAGGAGTCGTGTGAAGAATCCGAGTCGTGCGCCGCTCATCGCGTCGCCTCCGTTCCCGTCTGAGGGGCCGCCTCGTGGGCGGCCTCGTCGTTGTATGCCGTTCCCGGAATGGCTGCGAGCAGCTCCCGGGTGTCTGCGCTCCGTGGATCGTCGAACACGCGGGCGACCGGACCCGTCTCGACCTGGCGACCGCGCCGCAACACCGACACGGTATCCGCGATCTGACGCACCACGGCCAGATCGTGCGAGATGAACAGGTAGGTCAGACCGAGCTCCTCCTGCAGCCGCGCGAGGAGCCGGAGGATCTGCGCCTGCACCGTGACGTCGAGCGCCGACACGGCCTCGTCGAGCACGACCACCCGCGGGTCCAGCACGAGAGCCCGCGCGATCGCCACGCGCTGACGCTGCCCACCCGAGAGCTCAGCCGGGTAGCGCGAGGCCAACGCGGGGTCGAGAGCGACCTGCTCGAGCTGATGCCGCACGCGCTCGGCGCGCGCGGTCGCGCTGCCGAGTCCGAAGTTGCGCAACGGCTCCTCGATCGCCCGCCCCACGCGCTGACGGGGGTCGAGGGATGCCAGCGGGTTCTGGTAAACGAGCTGAACGACGCGGCGGTGGTCGCGGAGTCCGCGGCCCGACAGCGCCGTGACGTCGATCCCGTCGACCCGGACCGTCCCCGCGGTCGGGCGCTGGAACCCCGCGACCGCGCGGCCCGTCGTGGTCTTGCCGGAGCCGGATTCGCCGACGAGCGCGTGGGTGGTCCCTGCCGCGACCGTGAACGACACGTCGTCGACCGCGACGAAGGGCTCGGCGCCGCGGCGGGCGTACTCCCGGCGCAGGCCCTGCACCTCGATGAGGGGCCGGGCGGGAGTGGCATCCGGGGTCCGTCGCTCCACGACGCTCGACAGTGACGGGGCGTCGGCGAGCAGGGTGCGCGTGTACTCGGCGGCGGGGTGCGCGAGCACCTCGGAGGCGCGGCCGGTCTCCTGGACGCTGCCGCCGCGCAGCACGACGACCTCGTCGGCGCGATCGGCAGCGACGGCGAGGTCGTGCGTGATGAGCAGGACGCCGGTGCCGCTCTCGCGTCGCAGGCTGTCGATCAGGTCGAGCACGGTCTTCTGGACGGTCACGTCGAGCGCGCTCGTGGGCTCGTCGGCGACGATGAGGTCGGGCTCGAGGGCGATCGCCGCGGCGATGAGCACGCGTTGCTTCATGCCTCCCGACAGCTCGTGCGGGAACTGGCGGGCGCGCGTCGCCGGGTCGTCGATCCCGACGCGATCGAGCAGCTCGAGCACGCGTCGCCGGATCTTCGCGTGGTCGCGGTCGCCGTGCACGCGGAACGTCTCGGCGATGCTCGCCCCGACGGACCGCACCGGGTTGAGCGAACCCGTCGGGTCCTGCGGCACGAGCCCGATCCGCGCGCCGCGCAGCGCCCGCAGGCGCCGCTCGGGCAGGCCCAGCAGCTCGAGCTCTCCGAGACGGATGCTCCCGGATGCCACCCGCGCGGCGTTCGGCAGAAGACCCAGCACCGCCTGACCGAGGGTGGACTTGCCCGATCCCGACTCCCCGACGAGCGCGGTGACTCGGCCGGGACCGACCGCGAGCGAGACGTCGCTGACGGCCGTGTGGCGACCGCGGTCGGTGACGTAGTCAACGGTGAGGCCGCGGATGTCGAGCAGAGAGCCGGTCATGAGGTTCCTCCTCGACGGATGGCACCGCTCAGCCGGTTGGCGGAGAGCACGACGAGCGCGATCACGACGCCGGGAAGCGTCGTCAGCCACCACGCGGTGGCGATGTAGTTGCGGCCCTCCGACACGAGCAGGCCCCACTCGGGCGTGGGCGGGGGAGCGCCGTAGCCGAGGAAGCCGAGCGTCGCGATCTGCAGGACCGCGGAGCCGAACTGCAGGGCGGCGAGCGCGAGCACCGCCGTGAGCGAGTTGGGCAGGATGTGCCGCCACAGCACCGTCCAGAACGTGCCGCCGCTGCCGTACGCCGCTTCGACGAAGTCGCTCACCCGAACGCTCACCACCTGCGAGCGGGCGAGGCGGGCGAAGGCGGCGATCGAGGTGACACCCACGGCGAGCGCCGCGTTCGCCGTCCCGAAGCCGAGCAGGATGATGATGCTGAGCGACAGCAGGAGCCCGGGGATCGCGAGCAGCACGTCGACCCCGCGCATGAGGATGTCGTCCACCGGGCCGGGACGCGACCCGGCGACGACGCCGACCGCGGTGCCGACGACGAAGCCCACACCGACCGCGATCACGGCGCCGAGGAGCGACTGCGACGCCCCGTGCACCACACGCGTGTAGAGGTCTCGGCCCGTGGCATCCGTTCCGAACCAGTGCTCCGGGCTCGGCGGCTGGAGGGCCTGCATGCCGATCCCGGCCGTCGGGTCGCCCGGGGCGAACAGCCACGGCACGAGCGCCCACGCGATCGCGATCGCGAGGACCAGGAGCGAGAACAGGATGCCGAGCGCCGGGCGCCGCCGACCGCGCCGGACGCGCGCGGGGGAGGCGGGATCGGTCAGCAGGGCTGTCGCGGTACCGGTCATCGGCGGACTCCTCGCAGGCGCGGGTCGAGCACCGGGTAGGCGAGGTCGACCAGAAGGTTGATGACGACGAAGGCGAGCGCCGAGAAGACGACGACCGCGAGGAGGACCGGGGCGTCGCGGGCGGCGACGGCCTGCGCGGTGAGCTGTCCGACTCCGGCGCGTCCGAACACGCTCTCGGTCACGACCGCCCCGCCGACGAGCTCGCCGAAGATGAGGCCCGCCATCGTGAGCGCCGGGAGTACGGCGTTGCGCGCGACGTTGCGCCAGAGGAGCCAGTTCGTCGAGGCGCCGCGCGCGCGGACGACGGCCACGAAGGGCTGCGCGCGCACGTCGTCGATGCTGCGGATGAGCACCTGGGCGAGCGGCGCGGAGAGCGGGATCGCGAGGGTGGCGACGGGGAGGATGAGCGCCTGCACGGGGCTCGCATTGATCACGGGGATGAGACCGAGCCGGAACGAGAACACCTGGATGAGCACGATGCCGACGAAGAAGACCGGGATCGAAACGAACATCGGGGGAAGGGACTGGAAACCCCGGCGCACGAAGCGGGGCCCGAAGGTCGCGGTGACCGCGATGCCGACCGCGAGGACGATCGCCACGCCCAGACCCCACGCCGCGAGCACGAGGGAGGAGGGGAGGGCGGTCGCGAGCAGCGTCGAGACCGCGGCGCCGGTCTGCACCGAGTAGCCGAAGTCCCCGCGCGCGAACGCGAACAACGACTCGAGGTAGCGCTGCCACAGCGGGCGGTCGAAGCCGTACGCCTCGCGGATCGTGGCGAGCTGATCGGGCGAGAGGCCCAGCTCGGGGCTCGCGAAGCGCGCGACGACGGCGTCTCCGGGCAGGGCCGCGAGGAGCACGTACGCGACGGTGTACGCCAGCAGCAGCACCAGAACCGCCTGTCCGAGGCGGCGGAGCACGTAGGTCATGGGGATCCTTCGGGAAGTGGGGGCCGGTCGCGCGGCCTACCCGCTGCGGTGGGGCCGGCCGCGCGACCGGCCCCACCGGAACTCAGCGGTCGAGCCAGACCTCGGCGAAGCTCGGGCGACCGACCGACTCGGTGTGGAAGCCCTTCACGTCGGCGCGCAGGCCGAAGACCTGCGGCTCCTCGAAGATCGGCAGGATGTAGGCCTGCTCGGCGAGGTACTGCTGCGCGGCGGCGGATGCGGCCGTGCGGCCCTCGACGGTGGGTGTCGACGCGATCGCGGCGAGCAGCGTGTCGAGCTCGGGGTCGCCCACCGAGCCGTCGGCCGGGTGCAGGTTCAGCAGCGTGTTGCGGTTCTTCGAGAAGTACTGCGACTTGAGGACGTCGAAGTCGGCCCGCCCGACCATCGAGTGGTACACCTGCACGATGTTCTCGTCGAGCGAGTTCGCCGTCTGCGTGGCCATGTCGCCGGGGGTCAGCGAGACCGCGATGCCGAGCTTCGCGAGCTGCTCCTGGATGATCGTGACGACCTCGGCCGAGCGCGGCTGCGGCAGAGCCTCGTTGAAGGCGATCGCGAGACGCTGACCGTCCTTGACCCGGATGCCGTCCGCCCCGGGCACCCATCCTGCATCGTCCAGGAGAGCTGCGGCCCTCTCGGGGTCGTACGCGTAGTACGAGGAGGTGTCCGTGTATCCGAGCGCGGTCTTCGCGAGGGCGCCGGTGGCGAGGGGGTAGTTCTTGGTGAAGAGGGTGTCGACGATGTCCTGGCGATCGATGCCCGCGATGATCGCCTGGCGGACACGGACATCGGCGAGCAGGGGGTTGCGGAAGCGGAAGCTCAGGCCGTTGTTCACCCCGTTCGTCGGGGCGGCGACCAGCGCGAGGCCGGGGGCCGCGAACTGAGCCTCATCGGGCGCTTCGATCTGGCGCGCGGCATCCGCCTGCCCCGCCACGACCGTTCCGACGCGCACGCTGTCTTCGGCCGCGACGATCAGGTCGATGCCGTCGAGGTACGGCCGCCCCTGGTGTTCGCGCGAGGGGGGAGCCCAGTCGTAGTCGTCGCGCGCCTTCAGCGTCACCTTGGTGCCGACCTCTTCGGCGTCGATCACGAACGGGCCGGAGCCGATCACCGTGGTGGCGTTGCCGGGGCCGAAGGTCTCGGCCGTCTTGGCGAGCGTGGAGTTCGAGACGAGGCCCGAGTTGATCGTCGACACCGCCTGCGCGAAGCCGGGGGAGGGGGCGGTGAAGAAGAAGCGGACCGTGGTCGCGTCGACGACCTCGCCGTGGTCGTAGTTGTTGATCGCTTCGGACTGCGTCAGCTTGCGGCTCGAGTCGCCCTTGCCGAAGAGGTCGAAGTTCGCGACGACGTTCGCCGCGTCCAGCGGGGTGCCGTCGGAGTACGTCACGCCCTGGCGGATCGTGAAGGTGTACTGAGTGGCATCCTCGTTCACCTCGGGGAGGGCGGTCGCGATCCAGGGCTGCAGTTCGAGGGTCGTCGGGTCCTGGTAGAGCAGGCGATCGGTGATGTTGTTGACGATCCCGCCGTTGGGGTAGAAGCCCGCGGCCGGCGGGTACAGCGTCGTCCACGTCTGCGGCTCGAGGTAGGTCAGCGTGCCCCCGCTCACGGGTTCGGCGTTGACGGGCGCTCCCGATCCGGCCCCTCCGCCCGAGCATCCGGCGAGCAGGGCCGCGGTGGCGACCGCGGCGGTCGCGGCGAGCGCGAGACGGCGAAGAGGGCGGGGCAGGGGCATGTCGACTCCCGGTTTGCTGTGGGCGAGGTGTGAGCCAGTCCAGCGCAGGCCGGGAACCGGCGCACGTTCACCGCGTCACGCGGCGACACACCCCGTCACATTCGGTGTCACATGCGGGAGCTCGCCCACGTCGCCGCGCGGTGGAGTTCCGCCTTCGGGCGATCGTTCACGATCGAGAAGCACAGCACCTGCAGGGGATGGGTCGCTGCGATGACCCGCGCCCGCTGAACGATCTCGGACGGACGCCCGCGCTCGATCACGTCCCACCCGTGCCAGACGGCGAGGGCGGCGACGTCGACGGCCGGGTCGGCGGCGCTCGCGAGGTCCCAGTCGATCACCCCGCTCACCGCGGCGTCGTCCCACAGCACGTTCGATCCGGCGAGGTCGCCGTGGACGAGCGCCGGCGGCACCGGCTCGAGCGCGGCGAGGGCATCGGCCGCTCTGCGCGCACCGTCACGGGAATCGGGAGCGAGGAGGGGGATCGCCTCGTCGACCATCACCCGATGCCACCGCTCACCGCCCATGAACGCGTGGGGAGTCGCCAGGTACGGTTCGAGGCCCGCGATCGACACCCCGGCGAGGGCGTCGAGCAACGTTCCCAGCGCCCGGGGGTCGCCGTGCCCGCTCGGATGGGGGATGCCGTCGAGCCGGCGCTGCGCGATCGCGACCATCTCGTCGTCGGAGACGGGATCGGCGAGCGCGCGCGGGACCGCGAACGGCAGGTCGGGGAGCGCGTCGACGAGGGCCTGTGCGCGCAGCGACGCGGTGGCCGCCCCCGCCGTGCGGCCGACCCGCACGGCGACGGAGCCGGCGAGGACGACGAGGTTCGCGGAACCGTGCTCGACCCACGTCCACTCCGGGGGAGCCACGGGCTGCCCGGCGGCCCGGAGAGCGGCGGTGACGAGAGCCTCGGTGCGGGGGCGGTCGGGGGTGACATACCGCGTCTCGACCATGTGTCGAGCCTACGGGCCGGGGTCCCGGCATCCCTCGGCGCCCGTCAGCGCGCGGCGACGCCGATCGGGTCGCCGGTGCGGGCGAGATCGGCCTCGAGCTCCCGCACGATCGGGATGACCGTCTCGCCGAAGCGCTCGAGCTCTTCCTGGAAGTGCAGGAAGCCGAGGAGGAACAGGTCGACCCCGCGCTTCTTGTAGGCGATGATGCGCTCCGCGATCTGTTCGGCGTCGCCGAAGAGCTGCGTGCGGAAGCCGTCGTTGTACTGCACCAGGTCCTCGAACGACGAGTCCGCCCACATGCCCTTCTTGTCCGTCGTCGCGTTCCCGGCCTCCTGGACGCTGCGGCGGAAGCCCTCGACGGCCCCGCCGTCGGCGTGCACGATGATCTCGCGCAACTGCGCCTCGGCCTCGGCCCGGTTGTCGCGCTGGATGACGAAGCCGTTCAGCCCGAACCGCGTGCGACGACCGTGCTCCGCGGCGACACGGGTGACGTCGTCGTACTGCTCGGTGAAGCCGTCGAAGTCCTTGCCGTTCGAGAAGTACCAGTCCGAGAACGCTCCGCCGTTGAAGCGGGCGGCCGTGGAGTTGCCGCCCTGGAAGATCTCGGGATGGGGACGCCCCGGCACCTCGTACGGGAACGGACGCAGCGTGAAGTCGGTGATGTCGTAGTACTTCCCGTGGAACGAGAAAGTCTCCTGCGTCCAGAGTCCCCGCAGCACCTGGATGAACTCGGCCGCGCGCTCGTACCGCTCGTCGTGCTCGAGCCACTCGAGCCCCAGGTCGGTGTACTCGTCTTTGAACCAGCCGCTGACGACGTTGACCGCCGCGCGCCCGTGCGAGAACTGATCGGCGGTGTTGATGAACTTCGCCAAGACCGCCGGATGCCAGATCCCGGGGTGGATCGCCGAGATCACCTTCAGCTTCTCGGTGGCCAGCAGCAGGGCGAGGCTGATCGAGGTGGACTCGTGCTGCTGCGCGGCCCCGTAGCTCGAGGCGTAGCGCACCTGGCTCAGGGCGTACTCGAAGCCGACACGCTCCGCCGTCTGCGCCAGTTTGACGTTGTAGTCGTAGCCCCAGTCGGTGCGCTGCTCGATCGAGCTGATGACCAGCCCTCCGCTGACGTTGGGCACCCAGTAGGCGAACTTCAACGGCTCGTGGGTGGGGGTGGGATCGGTCACGGAGTCCTCCTCGCGGATCGGAACCCGGCTACCGTCGCACCGCCCTCGTCGACCGTCAACGGTGTGTGACGGACCGTTTCCTCGCGTGACGACACACGACGTCGACCCGGGTCAGGATGGATGCCATGACCTCCCCCCAGCGCGTGCGATTCGGCTACTGGACCCCCATCTTCGGCGGGTGGCTGCGCAACGTCGACGACGAGCACACGCCCGTCTCCTTCGCCCACATCGCCGAGATCGCCCGCGTCGCCGAGGAGGGCGGTTTCGATCTGACCCTCATCCCCGAGCTCAACCTGAACGACATCAAGGGCGTCGAGGCTCCCTCGCTGGACGCGTGGGCCGTGACCGCGGGACTCGCCGCCGTGACGTCACGGCTCGAACTCATGACGGCGGTGCGCCCGGGGTTCCACAACCCGTTCCACACGGCGAAGCAGGCGGCGACCATCGACGAGATGAGCGGCGGGCGTTTCACCCTCAACGTCGTCTCGGCGTGGTGGGCCGAGGAGGCCAAGCAGTACGACGGCCTGTTCAGTGCGCACGACGATCGCTACGCCCGCACGATCGAGTGGGTCGAGGTGCTGCGCGGCCTGTGGTCGGAGACGCCCTTCGCCTACGCGGGCGAGTACTACCGCACCGAGGGCACCTACACCGAGCCGAAGCCGCGGGTCGTGCCGCGGCTGTACGCGGGCGGCGAGAGCGAGGCCGGTCGCACGGCGATCACGCGCTTCGCCGACGCGTACCTCACGCACGGCGGCACCCTCGAGGAACTGTCGGCGAAGGTGGCGGACATGCGTCGGCGGCGCGCAGAGGCGGGTGCCACGCCCTTCGAGGCGTTCGGCATGGCGGCGTACGCGATCGTCCGCGACACCGAAGACGAGGCGCAGGCCGAGATCGAGCGCATCACCGACGTTCGCGGGGGAGCGGCGTACGGGTCGTATCAAGAGTTCGTCAGCAAGTCGAAGCTCGACACCGCGGTCGACCTCAAGGAGTACTCGGTGTCGAATCGCGGCCTGCGTCCGAACCTCGTCGGCACCCCCGACCAGGTGGCCGAGCGCATCGTGGCGTTCGCGAACGTCGGCGTCTCGACGCTGCTGCTGCAGTTCTCGCCGCACCTGCCCGAGTTGCAGCGCTTCGCCGCCGAGGTGATCCCGCGCGTCCGTCGTCTCGAGGCGCTGCGCGACGCCTGAGCCCGCGGCACCCGAGTCCGCGGCGCCTGAGCCCGCGACGCCTGAGCCCGCGACGCCTGAGCCCGCGGCGCCTGAGCCCGCGGCGCGGCGCGGCGCGTGCCGTGGGACGCGGTACACGCCGTGGGACGCGGGCACGCCGTGGGACGCGGCGCGACGTCCGGGCCGCGCGACATCCCTCCCGACGCGTTGAGTGTCCAAAACACCCGGACGGTTTTAGAGATCGTCCGGGTGTTTTGGACACTCAACGCCGCGCGCGGGCGCGCCGGCACACCCGCACACCGGCACACCCGCACACCGCGCGCGGGCACACGCGATGCGGATGCCGAGGCCGGCGCGGAGGTCAGATGGCCGCGCTGAGCGCCTGGTCGAGATCGGCGACGAGGTCCTCGGCATCCTCGAGTCCGATCGACAGGCGGATGAGGCCGTCGCCGATCCCGAGGCGGTCGCGCGTCTCCTGCGTGAACCCGAGATGGGTCGTCGTGGCGGGGTGCAGGGCCATCGAGCGGGTGTCTCCGATGTTCGTCATGCGGCTGAAGAGGCGCAGGGCGTCGAAGAAGCGCTCGGCGCCGTCACGACCGCCGCGCACGGTGAACGAGAACACCGACCCCGAGAGACCCCCGTAGTCGCGGATGGCGAGGGCGTGCTGCGGGTGCGACGGCAGCCCCGCGTAGTCGACGCTCTCGACGGCGTCGTGCGTCTCGAGCCACTCGGCGATGCTCCGTGCGCTGGTGAGGTGCTGGCGCATGCGGACCGACAGTGTCTCCATGCCCTGCTGCAGCAGGAAGCCGTTCAGCGGAGACAGCGCCGGGCCGGTGTCGTTCGCGATCCCGAACCGCAGCGAGAACTCGAACGCGCGTGACCCGAAGGCGTCGACGAAGGACGCGTGCGTGGCGATCGGCGTCTCGGTGATCGCGGGATACGGACGATCGGATGCCACCCAGTCGAACGTCCCGCCGTCGACCACCGCCCCGGCGAGGTTCGCTCCGTGGCCCGAGAGGAACTTGGTCGCGGAGTGGACGACGATGTCGGCGCCGTGCTCGATCGGACGGATCAGGAACGGCGTCGCGATCGTGTTGTCGACGACCAGGGGGATGCCGTGGCGCTTCGCGATGCGGGCGACGGCCGCGATGTCGACGATGTCGTTCTTGGGGTTGGGCAGCGTCTCGGTGAAGATCGCCTTCGTCTCGGGGCCGATGAGGGCGTCCCACTCCGCCTCGTCGTCCGGGTCCCAGACGTACTCGACGGTGACGCCCATGCGCGCGAACGTGCGGTCGAAGAGCACTCGCGTGCCGCTGTAGATGCTCGCGGTCGAGACGATGTGTTCGCCGCTCCCCGCCAGGGCCAGCAGGGCGATGGTGATCGCCGCCTGCCCCGACCCGACGACGATCGCTCCGCTGCCGCCCTCGAGCGAAGCCAGCCGTCGTTCGGCCACCTGATTCGTGGGGTTGAGGTTGCGCGAGTAGAGGTGGCCGAGGTCGGAACCCGCGAACCGGTCGGTCGCCTCCTGGAAGGACGCGAATCGATAGGCCGCGGACAGGTGCACCGGGGTGATGCGGGAGCCGTGCGTGAGGTCCTCGACCTCACCGGCGTGCACCTGGCGCGTCTGGAACCCGAACCCGTCCCATTCGGCGTGGGGCTGCGACGCCTCAGCCACGGGAGCCGACCACCTCCTGCGGCAGAAGCGAGCCGAGCCAGCGCGCGATCTCGCGTGGACCCGAGCGCGGGGCGGTCGCCTCGACGTCAGGGTTGTAGTTCGTGTTCGTGTTGACGTCGTAGGTGACCGTGCGGCCGTCGCGCGTCTCGATGAACTCGATACCGGCGATGCCGATACCCTCGGCGGCCAGGAACGCCAGGTACCGGTCGATGAGCTCGGGGTCGACGTCATCCCGGCGACGGAACATCGGCTCGGGCTCGACGCCGTCGGCTCCGGGAATCGCGCACGCCTCGGCCGGGCACAGCTCGAAGCTGCCCGCGCTCGTGTCGACGCGCACCGCATAGACGAGGGAGCCGGCGACGAACTCCGCGCGGGTGATGAACGGCGCCTTCGCGACGAGCAGCTCCTGCAGAAGCGTGATGCCGTCGGGCGACGGCTCGAAGTCGGGGCCCTCGACCCACGCCGCGAACTCCTCGACCGAGTCCCACCGCCGCACGCCGAGGCCCTTGCCGCCCTGATTGTGCTTGCTGATGAAGGGCGCTCCGAACTCCGCGGCCCGCTCGACGATCCCCTCGGTGCCGAGCACGGCGACGGTGCGCGCGACCTCGATGCCCGCGTGCTGCAGGGCCACGTGCTGTGCGACCTTGCTCACTTCGAGCTCGAGCACGTCAGCGCCGTTGATCACGGTGCGCCCCCACGCCGCGAGCCACCGCAGCACGGCCCGACCGTAGTCCTTGCTGTGCGCGCGATCGCGCGTGTGGGCCGAGGCGCTCAGCCGCGACCAGAACACGCCCTCGGGCGGCTCGGACGAGAGGTCGATCGCCCCCTCCGTGAGGAGCCACTCTTCGAGGGGTACTCCCTCGGCCTCGAAGGCCGCCCGGAACGGCGGCAACCACGAGGGGTTGTCATGGATCACGTACACGCTGCCCGACATGCCGCCAGGCTAACCCGGGCCCCCGACATCGCCACGGCCGCGTGTCACCGTTCGTCACCGCCGCCCGCGGGAATCCGAACAACCCCGAACACTCCGCGACCACGGCGCGTCAGCGGCATCCCGTTGGATGAGGAGGTGGACATCGAACTCTCGGACTTCGTCTTCGGCGTGGTCACAACGCTCGCGCTCGGATTCTTGGCCGTCTTCCAATTCATCGCCGACCATCGGCGTCGACGTTTCGAGGACACCCAGCTCGCCCTGGACATCCAGTCGTCCCTGACGACGCGGGAGATCGTCGAACTCCTGGCGCAGCCGACGCTCTCGTCCACCGAGCGGGAGTTCCTCGCATACGTACACGGTGTCGCGCTCGATCGTCAGGATGCGATGACCGCGTTCAACGACTTGAAACCCAGCGTCCACGACGCGGTTCTCGACTCCATCCAGCGGATCTACCGCGTGGTGCAGTCCGACCCGACGGCGCGCGACCGTCAGGTGGCAGCGGACGCCAAATTCCACACGAACGTCGTCGACCGCACGAAGTTCACGTGGGGCGATGACACCGAGAAGCTCGGAAAGTGGGATGTCCTGGCTCTCTCGGGAGCGAGATGGCTGCGGGAGCACCCGGAGATCACCACGCGCGCCGAATTCGAGGAGGAGTTCGGCAAGGTGGTCCGACCCGTCATCGAACCGCTCGCCGCGGGCGGTCGTTTCAACCCGAAACTCCTCCTTCAAGCGGTCGTCCACTCGGGGCAGAAAGACGGCGAGCGGAAGAAGGGCGAACGCTGGCTCGCCTCGCACGGTGACGACGGAGTCATCCGCCTCGACGGCGAGACCCTCCGCACCGGCTGGAGACTCGGTTTCGGTTCCACCAGCGGCGGCGCGGCGCACCTGGCGATGATCGACCATTTCCGCACGGTCCTCGGCTACGACATCCGATCGGTCGACTGATGCCCCGCATCGACCATGTCCGTCCCGCGGACGCCGAGAAACCCCTCGCGGTTCCGACGATCGACGCCGAACTCGAATGGCAGGCGCTGCGCCTCAGGAAGATCGTCCACAAGAAGTTCGAGCTGTGGGCGATCACCCGCATCGTGCACGGCCTGGACGACCCCGAGATCGAGTGGGTGACCCAGCAGGCCGTCCCCGCCCGCGAGGAAGGGAAGCGCGCGCTGCTCGACCTGTACTTCCCGCAGTTCCGGTTGGCCGTGGAGATCGACGAGCTCCAGCACGTCGATCAGGTCGAGCAGGACCGCCTCCGGGAACGTCATGTCATCGACACCACGAACGTCGAGTTCTGGCGATGGAAGATGCAGGACATCCACACCCTCGACGACGCGCGAGACCGCATCGACGAGCTGGTCGACGACATCCGCGATCGCAAGCGCGCACAGATCAAGAAGGGCACCTTCGTGCCGTTCCGGTTCGGCCGCACCTCCGACCCCGCCGAGTGGATCGCGCGCGGAGGGGTCGGCATCCCGGACGACGCCCGCTTCCGTCGCCACATCGATGTCGCCCGTCTCTTCGGCAAAGATCTCGTCATGCACCGCTCCGGCATGCTGCGCGTGTCACCGACCGTGCAGGTGTGGTTTCCGAAGCTCTACCCGAACCAGCAGTGGCACAACGCCCTGCTCGACGACGGTCGGCGCATCGTGCAGCGTCTCGCGGTGGACGTGACCGCCGGGGTCGATCCCGCTCCGCTTCCCGTCGGCACCGGCACGGGGGAGACGCGCCTCGTCTTCGCGCACTACCGAGACGAGTTCGGGCGGATCTACTACCGCTTCGTCGGAGCCTTCGAGCACACCGGCCAGGACGGCGACAGCGCGGACTTCCACCGCGTCGCGGAGCGGATCACGGTCGACGGCGTCGGCGGCTTCGAGATCGTCCACCCGTGACGGACCTCACGCCCTACGTGCGCATCGTGCAGCGGGCGGAGCGAGCAAGTCGACTTCCCGAGCCCGGCCAGGCGAGAGCGGAGATCGCGAAGCTCCTGGAGGAGCTGCGCGCGCTCGGTCCACCCGAGGATCCGCGCGCCCGCGAGCGCATCTGGGCGCAATTCCAGGCCGCCGAGAACCGAGTGCCCACGCCCTCGACCCCTCCCCGGCGTCGCACCCCGCGTGAGGTCCTGCAGGACCGGGTGACGCGGACGCGACGCGTCGCATGGCGAGAGCTCGCACTCGACGCGGTCCGCGGGTACGGGCGGGCATTCTCGTTCGGCGAGAGCGACAGCCGCTCACGATTCTGGCCTTTCGCCCTCGTGGGTCTGCCCCTCGGCGTCCTGCTCATCGGCGCGGTGAGCCGCATCCCGGTACCGTCCGCCCTCGTCATCATGACTGTCGTCGCACTCGGTGCGTGGTGGGTGCTCTCGCTGACAGCCGCCCTCTGGCGGCGGGTGGATGATGCCGGGACGCCGACCTCCCTGGCCATCGGCGCGGTCCTCCTGCCGGCTGCGCTGTGGTTCGACGCGTTCGTCATCTCGTTCTTCCTGCCACCGCAGCCCCTCGCCGGTGTGTGGCCGCCGGCCGCCCCCATCCTGATCGCCACGACGGTGCTCTGCGGCGCTTCCACGGTCGCGAACGTGGTCGTCGCGTGCTGTCTCCCCGCCGGTCGAGTCCGACGGTGGGATCACGGTGGCGGGATGCTGGTCCTCGCCGCCCTCGCACCCGTCGCGGTTCCCGCCCTCCTGTTCGTCGTGTTCTTCTCGGTCGTCTTCCGACTTTTCACGATGGGAAGACAACCGAGAACCACCAGAGTGTCGTCCTCTCGACGGCGGGTTCGAGGTCGACGCGCATCAGACGGGACCTGGCAGAAGGGTCGTCACGTCACCGTCCGATCGCACGAACGCCGTCTCACGGGAACGCGATCCTCCACCTCCGACGAGGCTCTGTCTCTGTCCGCCTCGGGCGGGGCCGGCCTCGCCCTGCGGATGGTGGGCGCGCCCGGGGTCATCTGGGACATCGCGTTGATTCCCCGAGCCCGCGCCGCACCCATGACGAACGTCACCCCCACATCGTGACGAGAGTCTGAGGTCGTTCGGCCGCGTGACGGCCAGCATGAAGACATGACCTCCTCCACCCCCACTCCCGCCGCGATCGACGCGCGGGGCGTCGTCAAGAGCTTCGGCTCCGTGCATGCCGTCCGCGGCATAGACCTCTCGATCAAGCCGGGCGAGATCGTGGCGTTCCTCGGGCCGAACGGCGCGGGCAAGACCACGACGATCGACATGATCCTCGGCCTGAGCGTGCCGGAATCCGGCTCCATCAGCGTCTTCGGTCACAGCCCGCGCGGGGCGATCGCCCGGGGTCTCGTCTCCGCCGTCCTCCAGACGGGCGGTCTTCTGAAGGACCTCACCGTCCGCGAGACGGTCGAGCTCACGGCGAGCCTGTTCGCCGAGAAGCGTCCCGTCGACGAAGCGCTCGAGCGGGCCGGCATCCGGAATCTGGCGAACCGACGCGTCGGCCTCTGCTCGGGCGGTGAGCAGCAGCGACTGCGCTTCGCGATGGCGCTCGTGAGCGACCCCGCGCTCCTGATCCTCGACGAACCGACCACCGGCATGGACGTCGAAGCGCGCCGCTCGTTCTGGAGCGCGATCCGCGCGGATGCCGCCCGCGGCCGCACCGTCATGTTCGCGACGCACTATCTCGACGAGGCCGACGAGTACGCCGACCGCATCGTGCTCATGCGCGGCGGCGAGATCGTCGCCGACGGCCCCACCTCCGAGATCAAGAACCTCGTCTCGGGTCGTGTGGTTCACGCGACGCTCCCGGATGCCGACCTCGCCGCCCTCGCGGCCCTCCCCGGCGTGGACTCGGTCGAGACCGCCGGCGAGCGCGTCGCGATCCGCACGAGCGACTCCGATGCCCTCGCGCGTCACCTGCTCACCACCACGGACGCGCGCGACGTGGAGATCACGGCGCAGAACCTCGAAAGCGTCTTCCTCACCCTCACCGCCGACAACGCCGCACCCACCCCGAAAGAAGCCGTCTGATGACCGCCATCACCCTCGACCGCCCGGTCCCCGCCTTCGGCGGCTTCACGCTCACGTACCTGCGCATCGAGTTGATGCGCAAGCTCCGCAACCCGCGCAGCCTCCTGTTCACGGTCGCCTTTCCCGTGCTGATGTTCTTCATCGTCGGGTTCCAGACGCTCGACGTTCCGCTGACCGATACCCCTCTGGCATCCGGTGGCGTGTCGGTGGCCGCGTACATCATGGTGTCGATGGCGATGTACGGAACCATGATGTCGGCGACCCAGACCGGGGCGTCGGTCGCCGTCGAGCGCGCGCAGGGCTGGAGTCGCCAGCTGCGCCTCACACCGCTGAACCCCGTCGCCAACGTCGTCGTCAAGATGATGGCGGGCATGATGTTCGGCCTCATCGCCGTCATCGCGACGTACGCCGTCGCCGCGTTCGCCGGCGTGACCCTGGCCCCTGTGCAGTGGATCGTGACCGGCCTCGCGGCCTGGCTCCTCGCGAGCGCGGTCTTCACGACGCTCGGCCTCATGGTCGGGTACATGGTTCCGGGCGAGAACGCGGCGCAGATCACGAGCCTCGCCGTCGTGCTGCTGTCGTTCCTCGGCGGCCTGTTCTTCCCCCTGTCGTCGATGCCCGACTTCCTGCAGACCATCGGCAAGCTGACGCCCGTCTACGGCATCGGCGAGCTCGCCCGGGCTCCTCTGACGGGGGATGCCTTCGACCTCGGCGCCCTGATCAACGCGGTGGTCTGGCTCGCGGTGTTCGTCGCCGGGACCGTGTACTTCTTCCGTCGCGACACGCGGCGCGCCTGACGCCTAGGGTGAACGACATGAGCAGTGGGACCGGCCCGGGACGAGTGATCGTTCCGGGCCGTCGCCCGTTTCAGCGTGGGTGGCTCATCGGTTCGTCGATCTCCCTGATCTGGACCTTTCCGACGCTGCTCACCCTCTGGGAGGAACCGGATCCAGCCCCGCGGGTGCTCGGAACCGCGATCGTCCTCGTGTTCGCGGCACTGTTCATGGCGACCGCGCCCCTCGCACGACGCACGCCGTCGTACGGACGCCGGCTGATTCCTCCCGTGGCACTCTTCGCGCTGAGCCTGTCGCTCTGGCCGTGGCTCGGTGCCGACGTGCGCTGGCTGTGGACATTCGTAGGCGTCTCCGTCGCCGTCTCGCGGATGGGGTCTCGCACCATGTGGACGACCGTCGGCGTGCTGAGCGGTCTCTCCTTCGCCGTGGGTGAGTGGAGCGGGGCCGACACCTTTACGAGCGTCCTCAACTCGGCGATCATCCTCTCCATCTCGATCATGATGTTCAGCTTCATGCGGAACATCACGACCCTCGAGCGCCTCCGCGACGCCCAGGCGCAGATCGCCGAACTCGCCGCCGAACGCGAGCGCGGCCGCGTCGCGCGCGACGTGCACGACATCCTCGGCCACTCGCTCACCGTGATCACCGTCAAGGCGGAGCTGGCCGGAAGACTCCTGGATGCCGGCTCCCCGGCCGCCCGCGACGAGGTCACGCAGATCGAGCAGTTGGCGCGCGGTGCGCTCTCCGACGTCCGCACGACGGTCCACGGATATCGCGGGGTGAGCATCAGCGGAGAGCTCGCGGCCGCCCGTGCCGCTCTGGAGAGCGCCGGGGTCTCCGCCGACCTCCCCGGGACCACGGAGCAGGTGCCCGCCGACCGACGCGAGCTGGCGGGCTGGGTGGTGCGCGAAGCGGTGACCAACGTCATCCGCCATTCCGGTGCCACCGCCTGCCGCGTGCGGCTCGACGGCCGGTCGATCGAGGTCGCCGACGACGGCTGCGGCCCCTCGCCCGCGGCATCCACGGGCTCGGGGCTGACGGGCCTCCGCGAGCGCGTGGAGACCTCCGGCGCCCGTCTGACCGTCGGTCGCGGCGACCTCGGCGGATTCACACTGAAGGTGGCGTGGTGATCCGACTCCTCATCGCCGACGACCAGGCTCTGGTCCGCGGCGCCTTGGCCGCCCTGCTCGGGCTCGAGCACGACATCGAGGTCGTGGCCCAGGTCGGCCGCGGCGACGAAGTGGTCGAGGCCGCACGCGCCTCCCAGGCCGACGTGGCCCTGCTCGACATCGAGATGCCCGGCATCGACGGCATCGCCGCGGCATCCCTCCTGCGTTCGGAGGTCCCCGGATGCCGCGCCCTCATCGTCACGACCTTCGGTCGCCCCGGTTACCTGGCTCGTGCCATGCAGGCCGGCGCGTCCGGATTCGTGGTCAAGGACACCCCCGCGGCGGAGCTGGCGGATGCGGTGCGGCGGGTCTCGATGGGGCTGCGGGTGGTCGACCCGGCCCTGGCGGCCGAGTCGCTCGCGCAGGGCGACTCACCGCTCACCGAGCGCGAGACCGACGTGCTCGCCGCGGCGCGCGACGGCGGCTCGATCGCCGACATCGCAAGGTCGGTGCACCTGTCCGAGGGGACGGTGAAGAACCACCTCTCCAGCGCGATCGGCAAGACCGGTGGCCGGAATCGGGCGGATGCGGTGCGGGTGGCGGTGGAGCGGGGGTGGCTGTAAGGGACGGAGGGAGCCCCATCATAGAGTCAGAGCTGAAATTCACGCGCCCGCGTCGGCACAACTACATCACTGCAGGCGCGCACCGTCAGGACTACCACCGAATCGACTTCCTCCGATCGAATCGGTGCGCGCCAGCTACCTTCGCCAATTTCCCCCGAAACCGTGCAGCTTAGATCTCATCGTCCCCCGTACGCGGCGAGTTGATTATCGAAGCTCCAAACACGAACTTGAGCATTCGCTAAACCGTTCTCAATCATGTCCCGTTCGACGAGAATTGCCACGTCACCGGTTCCGAGCGATCCAGCGGTGAGATGCTCGAGAAGTACGGTTCCCGTCGAGTCGCCCCCGATGAAACCGTTCAGGAAAACATCGTCCCAAGCAACGTCTCGGATGATCCATGGCGGGCTCTGCTCCCGCGCAAGCTCAAGCGCGGCCAAAAGCCTTTTCGCTGCTCCGCGTCGATCCCCCGATCCATTTGCAATCATGTTTCCCGTTTCGATTATCGTAGACACCGGGAGAATAAATGAAACGCCATCGGTAATTCTGCGCTCAAATTCTTCGCGAACCTCGTCGTGTCGCTGATCCCGACCAGGTACACGAATCAAAGCAGCGAAAACCGAAGTGTCTACAAGGTCGATTTGGCGGCTCATCCTTTAACTCGCAAACAAAGAGCGAAGATTTCGCTTTTTCGCGTTAGTATCGACGTCGCCTGGACGCAGTCGGTCCTGAACCGCATTGGCGCCCAGCGTGTCCTTACCCACGATCTCGATGTAGTCAGGAAAATCAACCAGTCGCGTTATTCGACTCCAACCCTCCTCGTCCCTACTAGCCACTACTACCGACTCGTGATCAGATCCATCCAAAGCATCGAGGATCGCGGGGCTGTGGGTGGTCGCAATTGTGCGAACTGCTCGTTCGGAAGCAGAGATCTTCAAGCGGCGCAGAAGCTGAGCGGCCTGCGACGGGTGCAACCCATTCTCAAGTTCCTCAATGACCAAAATCCGTCCGCCCTCGCCAGCCTCGTTCAGGGAATCCGGGGAGTCAAGCATTGCGGCCGCGATGGCAAGGAAACGGAGTGTCCCGTCGCTCATGAGCCTCGCGGGTACGGCCTGCGTTACCCCCCCGATCAGTTCCTCAACGGTCACCATGACGTCCCCCAAGTCGCTGGACACGCTGGACAGGTCAGAAATCTGAGCTTCGGACAGGTTGGCCGTCATCTCGAGAAGAGCACTGCGGGCATCACTCTGCCGCAATAGCTGGCGTAGGACCGCCGACAGGTTATCAGCGGTTCTACGCAATCTACTGTCCTTCTCGGGCACATATTCACGCATCTGATGAGGCACAGGATCGAGCAAAAAGACGCCCGAGATGGCGGAGAGCATGCCTTGCGCAATTTCGTGCACCTTGCGGCCAGCAATCGTTGTGGCAGGAACTCGAGTGGCAACCTGCGTCGTCAGTAGCTGGTTTGCGCGCATTGTTACAGGTGGATTAGTGCCTCTTTTTCCGTTGTCCCACCGCGCAACAATATCTCCAGAATGCGGCGTGGGAGGGTCAGACTTGAGATACTCGAGCGGTTCACCTTTACGATTTCCACTCGTACGCAGTGACCAGAGACGTTCACTTATTATCTGAACGTCGGGCCGTACACGTATCTCTAATTCGAGGTGCACTAGTTCGTCAAAGATGGAAGCTGCACACCCAATTCTGAATGAATCTTGGCCCAGCGGCGCGCAACCTTCTGATCCGCCACGCACAACAGGTCCTAGTCGACCACCATCAAGTGCATCACGAATGTCGGCTCCCGTTGCGAGTGCCGAAAGAACTGCCAGTCCATCCAGAACGTTCGACTTCCCCGACCCGTTTCGACCCACGATCAGCGTTACGGGCCCTATCGGCAAAACGCCACCTCGCACGCTCTTGAAAGCGTCGAGTCTGAGCTCTTGGAGGGACGTGGTCGCCATGTCACAAGCCTAGGGGGGCGCTTGCATGGGCGCGAGGGTCGACGGTATCTGCTTCTGCTTCAGCTATCAGATCGGAACGGCGCCGCTTGCCCGGATGAGTTCACGATGCGTCCGAACGTGTAACAGCACGAACCCCGAACGCCACCGCCTCCTCCTCCGTCAGCATCCGCGACCGGATGAGGAACCGCATCCCCGTCGGACCCTCGACCGAGAACCCTGCGCCACGCCCCGGCACGACGTCGATGGTCAGGTGCGTGAACTTCCAGTACTCGAACTGCGACTCCGACATGTAGACCTCGATCGGGTCATCCAGCCCGACGTCGATGGCGCCCAACAACACGTCGCTCGGTCCGATCAGGAACATCCCCACCGGGTAGCACATCGGCGAGCTTCCGTCGCAGCAGCCCCCGGACTGATGGAACATCAGCGGGCCGTGCTTCGCCGTCAGGTCTCGCAGCAGCGCGGCCGCGGCATCCGTCACGTCCACGCGGGAAAGGTCTGGCATCCGTTCTTCTCCTTCGAATCCGGGAAAGGGTGTGACCCCCGGGACGAACCCGGGGGTCACGCGGGTCGGGATCGCCGCCACGACCCCGACTCGGCCGATCAGAAGAAGCCCATCGCGCCTTCGGCGTACGACACGAGCAGGTTCTTCGTCTGCTGGTAGTGGTCGAGCATCTTGAGGTGGTTCTCGCGGCCGATGCCCGACTGCTTGTACCCGCCGAACGCGGCGTGCGCGGGGTACTGGTGGTACGTGTTCGTCCAGACGCGTCCGGCCTCGATCGCGCGGCCCGCCCGGTACGCGGTGTCGCCGCTGCGGCTCCACACGCCGGCACCGAGGCCGTAGAGGGTGTCGTTCGCGATCGAGATGGCGTCGTCGAAGTCGTCGAACGACGTCACCGACAGCACCGGTCCGAAGATCTCCTCCTGGAAGATGCGCATGTCGTTCGTGCCCTCGAACACCGTCGGTGCGACGTAGTACCCGCCCGACAGGTCGCCGCCGAGGTCGACGCGCTCCCCGCCGGTGAGCAGCTTCGCGCCGCCGGCCTTGCCGATGTCGATGTACGACAGGATCTTCTCGAGCTGGTCGTTCGACGCCTGCGCGCCGATCATCGTCTCGGGGTCGAGCGGGTTGCCCTGACGGACCTTCTTCACGCGCTCGAGGCCGTCGCCGAGGAACTGGTCGTAGATCGACCGCTGGATGAGCGACCGCGACGGGCACGTGCAGACCTCGCCCTGGTTGAGCGCGAACATCGTGAAGCCCTCGAGAGCCTTGTCGTAATAGGCGTCGTCGCTGCGCAGCGCCACGTCCTCGAAGAAGACGTTCGGGCTCTTGCCGCCGAGCTCGAGCGTCACCGGAATGAGGGTCTGCGAGGCGTACTGCATGATCAGACGCCCGGTCGTGGTCTCACCCGTGAATGCGATCTTGCGGATCCGCTTGTGCTGCGCGAGCGGTGCCCCGGCCTCGATACCGAAGCCGTTGACGATGTTGACGACGCCCGCGGGGAGCAGGTCGCCGATGATGTCGAACAGGAACAGCAGCGATGCCGGGGTCTGCTCGGCCGGCTTGATCACGACGCAGTTTCCCGCTGCGAGGGCCGGAGCGAGCTTCCATGCCGCCATGAGAATGGGGAAGTTCCACGGGATGATCTGCCCCACCACACCGAGCGGCTCGTTGAAGTGGTACGCGACGGTGTTCTCGTCGAGCTGGCTGAGCGAGCCCTCCTGCGCCCGCAGGACGCCCGCGAAGTAGCGGAAGTGGTCGACGGTCAGGGGGATGTCGGCGGCGAGCGTCTCGCGCACCGGCTTGCCGTTCTCCCACGTCTCGGCGACGGCGATCCTCTCGAGGTTCTCCTCGATCCGGTCGGCGATCTTGTTCAGGATGACGCTGCGCTCGGCCGGCGTGGTCTTCTTCCACGATGCGAACGCCTTCCACGCGGCATCCACGGCGCGATCGATGTCGTGTGCGTCACCGCGGCCGACCTCGCAGAACGGCTTGCCGGTGACGGGGGTGATGTTCTCGAAGTACTCGCCGCTGTGCGGTTCGACCCATTCGCCGCCGATGTAGTGCCCGTACCGCGAGCGGTACTCGGCGACGGCCCCGCGGGTTCCGGGTGCGGCGTAGACGCTCGAGACGCCTTCTTCGACGATGGTCATGCGTGTCTCCTTCGACGGTCATGAGTCGCCGCGACGGCTTCGGGCGGCGATGCGCCGACGGTACGCCGGGGGAGGTTGCATCGGGTTGCGCCGGTCGCCGCGCGGGCGGCGCGGGCGCGGGCGGCGCGGAGGGCGGGCGCAGCGCCCCGCCCAGGCGCGAGATCACACGATCCGCGCGAGGTCACACGATCCCGGGCCCCCAGAACGTGCGCTCTCGACACGAGCGTGTGATCTCGGCGGGCCGACGGCGCAGCCCCGGCCCCACCGCCCCGCCGCACCCCGCGAACGACGGATGCCACGACCCCGAGGCCGCGGCATCCATCCCGCGCGCGCCGTCAGGCGTCGGCGTCGGCGAGAACCGAGCGCAGCGGCGGGACGTTCACCTCGTGCAGGTCGACGTCGTCAAGACGCTCGATGCTGATGACGCGCGGAGCGATCGTGCGATCGTCGGCGACGATCCAGCTGCCGACGAGGAGGAAACGGTCGTTGCCGGCCGTGATCGGACCGGTGAGCGCGAAGGTCTGGTTCGTGGGGGTAGAGAACGTCACGCGCACGGGCGTCCCATGGGGGAGGGTCGACGGATCGACGACGTCCGCGCCCAATGCGGGCTCCGGCGCTTCGATGCCCACGTCGATCCGCTGGATCTCGGAACTCGTCCCCAGGATGATGTCGCCGACGAGCGGCTGCCCGCCCACGCCGATGCGCACGGTGCCCTCGATCGCGTACAGCCCGTACCGCGGAGAGCGGACGATGACCCGGGCGACGTCGCCCGCCTTCACCTCGGCGAGAGCCTCGCGGATGCGCCCCACGTCGCGTCGAGCGCGAGCTGCCGAGAAGATGTCGAGCGCCTTTTCGTCCATATGTTCAGCGTAACGAGGGCCTCCGACATCGGGCACCCTCCCGGCGCGTCGCGCGCGACCTCACGCGCGGCCCCGCACACGACCTCACGCGCTGCCGAGCCTCTCCACCCGCGCGACGAGCCCCGCCCGCTTCGGTGACCGCGCCGGCAGCATCGCCAGGCACAGCCGCAGCACCTCCTCGTCGTCCCGCGCGTCCGCGGTGTCGGCGTAGGCCAGCAGCACGTCGACGCCCGCCTCGGCCAGCAGCGCCTCGCGCAGCGCCGAGCGCACCGACTCGCGCACCTCGACGACGCCCGGCGCCTCCGACTCCGGCAGCACGGGCCCCGCGTACGCGGCGAGCGCGACCCGGTGGGCCCCGCGGTCCAGGAGCGACAGCATGTGCTGCGCATCGGTCTCGAGCCCGTCCGGGAGCCGATACGGACGGGATGCCGGAACCAAGCGCGGCGCGACCGGCACCAGCGCGCGGCGCAGGCGCACCATCTCGGGCCGGAGCGTCTCGACCGCCGGATGCCCGTAGACCGCCTCGCTCAGCGCCTCGGCCGAGAGCCCCTCGCGGTGGACGGCGAGCAGGAGCAGGATCTCGGCGTGGCGGGCGCTGAGCTCGAGCGTCTCCCCGCCGACCTCCAACATCGCCCGGTCGCGGCCGAGGATGCGCAACAGCGCCCGCGACGGCGCCGATCGCTTCGGCGGCGGCGCCTGCTGGGCCCGCAGGCGCGCGACGAGGATCTCGCTCTCGATCGCCCGGGCCGTGGCATCCACCAGCAGTTGCGCTTGAGGGGTCACCGCCTCGGGTCCTCCCGTGACGTCGATGACTCCGAGGAGTCGCCGCGACTCCGGGTCGTGCACGGGCGCCGCCGTGCACGACCACGGCTGCACGAGCCGGTTGAAATGCTCGGCGCCGCGGATCTGCACCGACCGATCGAGGGTCAGCGCCGTCCCGGGGGCCGAGGTGCCCACGGCATCCTCCGCCCAGTTGGCGCCCGCGACGAAGCCCATGTCGCCCGTCAGCGCGCGGATGTGCCGGTCGCCCTCGACCCACAGCAGCCGCCCCGCCGCGTCGCCCACCGCCACGACGACGCCCGACTCCTCGGCCGTTCCGGGAAGGAGGAGCGCCCGCACCATGTCCATCACGCCGGCGAGCGGGTGCGCACGGCGGTACGCCTCGAGCTCGTCGCTCGCGAGGTCGAGCGAGGGGAGCCCTTCCGGTCCGACGAGGGATGCCAACGACCGCCGCCATGACTCCTGCACGAGCGGGCGCACGTCTCTCAGACGCCGATCCTCCTCGTTGCCCGCGAGGAGCTCCTCGTGCGCTCGCGCGATGAGCAGCCCCGAGGTCTCGGGGGAGATCGGCGGTCGCGACCACGGAGAAGGCACGGGACTCCCATCGGCGGTGACGGAGGTGCGTCCAGTGTAGGTGTGCGCACGCGCAGGGGCGAGGGTTCGCGGCGGGATGCCAGGAGGGGAGCGCTCCTGCGGCGTGTCGTCGCGGCATCCGAAATCTATTCACGTGCATTGATGAGACGGGTTCTCACGCCGAGGAAACGCCGTCGACCCCCTCGACACGCGCCACCCCCGGGCGGACGGTGGAGGGAACGAGAGAAAGGGATGCCATGAAGGCAGTGCAGTATCGCGAGATCGGCAAGGGCCCCGAGGTCGTCGAGATCGAGGAGCCCCACGCGGGCCCGGGCCAGGTGCGTCTCAAGGTGACGGCGGCGGGTCTGTGCCACTCCGACTGGTTCGTGATGGACCTGCCGGAAGAGCAGTACACCTACGGACTCCCCCTCACGCTCGGCCACGAGGGCGCCGGGATCGTCGACGAACTCGGCGAGGGCGTCGAGGGCGTGAACATCGGCGAGGCCTACGCCATCTACGGACCGTGGGGATGCGGGCGTTGCCACGCCTGCGCGAAGGGCGCTGAGAACTACTGCCCGCACGCGGCCGAGATGGGCATCACCCCTCCCGGTCTCGGGAGCCCGGGAGCCATGGCCGAGTACGTGATCGTCGACGATCCGCGGCACCTCGCGCCCCTCGGCGACCTCGATCCCGTCGAGACCGTGTCGCTCACCGACGCCGGTCTCACGCCGTACCACGCGATCGTCTCGGCGAAAGAAAAGCTGTACCCCGGGGCCACCGCCGTCGTGATCGGGGTCGGAGGCCTCGGCCACGTCGGCGTCCAGATCCTGCGGGCCATCACGCAGGCCACCGTGATCGCGGTCGACCTCGGCGAGGACAAGCTCGCCCTCGCGCGCGAGGTCGGCGCGCACCACACCGTGACCTCCGACGAGCACGCCGCGGAGCGCATCCGCGAGCTAACGAACGGTCTCGGTGCCGCCGCGGTCTTCGACTTCGTCGGCGTGCAGCCGACGATCGACCTCGCCCGAGAGATCGCCGGGATCGACAGCTTCATCCACATCGTCGGGATCGGCGGCGGCATCCTTCCCGCCGGGTTCTTCTCGACGCCGATGGGCGCCGCCGTGCGGGCGCCGTACTGGGGAACGCGCAGCGAGCTCATCGAGGTGCTCGATCTCGCACGGAGCGGGGCCGTCCGCGTCCACGTGGAGCGCTACGGATTCGACGGCGCCGTCGAGGCGTATCAGAAGCTGCACGCGGGGAAGGTGCGCGGCCGCGCGGTCGTCGTTCCCTGATCGACACCTCGAGGGGGTGGCATCCATTCGTCGGGATGGATGCCACCCCCTCGGCGTTCCTCCGCGGCGCCGTCGTGCGAAGCATCCCTCTCCTCCGAGCGCGCGCGGAGGGGCGCCCAGACCGCGACACGCCCTCGCACCGCGCACTACTGCGCACTGCGTGGTACTGTCCGAGGCAGAGAAGCGAGAGGAGCCGCGTGTGGATACGACGCAGCTGTTGAAGGGGGTGCTGGATGCCGCCGTGTTGGCGGTCGTGCAGCACGACGACGGGTACGGCTACGACATCGTGCGGCGCCTGCGCGAAGCGGGACTCGGCGAAGTGGGGGATGCCTCGGTCTACGGCACCCTGCGACGCCTCTACTCCGCGGGGGCACTGTCGAGCTACGTCGTGCCGTCCGAGGGGGGACCGCACCGCAAGTACTACGCGATCAATCCGCAGGGCAGAGAGCTGCTCGACGCCCAACGCGAGAGCTGGACCCACTTCTCCACCGCCATGACGACCCTCCTCGACGACACCACCCCCACGAAGCTGCGCACGATCGGAGACGCCCGATGATCACCACACCCGTGCACGACGACATCCGCGCCTTCGCCGCCGCGGTCCGCACGCACCTGAACGACCTTCCCGCCGACGACGTCGACGACCTGCTCGACGGACTGGAGGCCGACCTCTCGGATCAGGCCACCGAAGCCGGGGACGCTTTCACGCTCCCGGATGCCGCGACCTACGCCGCCGAGCTCCGCGCGGCCGCGGGGCTCCCGGAGCGAAGCGAACTGCCCGCGGGCGAACGGACACCGATCCTCCGGCGCGCCGCCGACCTGCGGAAGTCGATCGACGCGCAGATCCGACGCAACCCGGCCGCCGAGTGGCTGCTCGAGCTGGCGGGATCCCTCCGTCCGATCTGGTGGGTCCTCCGCGCCGTGGTGCTGTACCTCTTCATCGCTCCGCTCTTCTGGTCGGGGTACGGCTCAATGTCAGGTGTGGTCGCCTACCTGATCGGCGCACTGCAGTTCCCCGGGATCGTGCTCCTGCTCGCGCTGCTGCTGCTGAGCGTGCAGTGGGGCCGCGGCCAATGGGCACGCACCCCGATCATGCGCGGCATCCGCACGGCTGTGACCGTGGTGACGCTGGTCCTGACCCCGTTCACGCTCGTCGGCATCGCCGGCAGCGTGCAGTCGCTCGTCTGGGACTCGTCGTACAACGGCCAGGCCGCCGCATCCATCACCCCGGGACTGTCTCTGGACGGTCAGCGCATCCGCAACATCTACGCCTTCGGTGCCGACGGTAACGCGATCCCGGTGGTGCAGCTGTTCGACCAGGACGGCAAGCCGCTCACAACGGTCGGCAGCGACAACGGCTCGGCCCCCTTCGACAATTACTTCTACGGTGGAGGCGGCCCCGTTCCGGTGCCCTACACGGCACCGGGTGCCGCGGATGCGTGGAACATCTACCCGCTGCGCGAGATCCCGGCCGGCGTCATGAGCTGGGATTCCGTCGAAGACGTCGCGAAGGCGAAGGCATCGACGTTCCCTTTCCTGCGCGTCCAGCCCGTTCCGACGGGTGAGGCTCCCACGCCGGCACCGACCGGGGCGAGTGCGGGCCCCGGGCCCAGCGCCGACGCGGACGCGACGCCCCTCTCGCCCACTCCGAGCCCCTCGGTGACGCCGTGAGCGACGAACCGCGCATCGTGAGCATCGATCTCACCCACCTCGTGATCGCTGCGCTGGAGCAGGCTCGCGACGAGGAGGAGTAGGCATCCCGAACTCGGGGCGTGATTCGGCGGTTTGGGGGCGCCGCATCACGCCCCGTTCGTCTCCCGGCCCGCTGAACACGCACCGTCGTGCGGAGTTCCGCCCGTACACGGGGGTCCCCACCGCTCGCGACCGGCGTGTCGGCCACCAACTCCGCGCGATGGCACATCACGCCCGGCCCGCACGCCATTCATGCCCGGGTCGCAGAACAGGGGCACGACCCGGGTCCGCGAACCGCGTCCCCGACTCGCCGCGGATCGCCTCAGCCCCGAGCAGCCCACCACTCCCGAAGGCGCCGCTCGGCCTCTTCCACGCCGACCACGCCTTCATCGAGGCGCAGGTCGAGGAGGAAGCGATACGCCTCGCCGACCTCGCGACCGGGCGCGATCCCCAGGACCTCTTGAATGCGGTTCCCGTCGAGCTCGGGCCGGATCGCGTCGATCCCCTCCTGCTCGCGCAGCGACGCGATGCGGGATTCGATGTCGTCGTACGCGGATGCCAGACGCTGGGCCTTGCGCTTGTTCCGCGTGGTCACGTCGGCCCGCGTGAGGATGTGCAGCCGCTCGAGCTCGTCGCCCGCGTCGCGGACGTAACGCCGCACCGCGGCATCCGTCCACGCCCCCTCGGCGTAGCCGAAGAAACGCAGGTGGAGCTCGATCAGGCGGGAGACGACCGTCGTGGTCGCGGCGTCGAACCGCAGCGCCTGCAGACGCTTGCGCGCCATGCGCGCGCCCTTGATGTCGTGATGGTGGAACGTGACGCCGCCGCCGGGCTCCAGTCGCCGGGTGGCCGGCTTGCCGATGTCGTGCAGCAGGGCCGCGAGGCGGAGGGCCACGTCGGGCGCGGCATCCGGGGTCCGCTGCTTCTCGAGCGCGATCGCCTGGCGCAGCACCGTGAGGGAGTGCTCGTAGACGTCCTTGTGATGGTGGTGCTCGTCGACCTCGAGCCGCAGGGCGGGGACCTCGGGGAGGAACTCGTCGATCAGCCGCGTCTCGACCAGGACCCGGATGCCGCGCACCGGATCATCCGTCTGCAGAAGCCGCACCAGCTCGGACTGGACCCGCTCCGGGCTGACGATCTGCAGGGTCTCCCGCAGCTCGGTGATCGCGTCGAGGGTGTCGGCATCGATGTCGAACTCGAGCTGCGAGGCGAAGCGCGCTCCGCGCAGCATGCGCAGAGGGTCGTCGCCGAAGCTCACGGCCGGGTCGATCGGTGTCCGCAGCCGGCCCGCGACGAGGTCTTCGACGCCGCCGGTGGGATCGACCAGCGTTCGCGCGGGCACGCGCAGGGCCATCGCGTTGACGGTGAAGTCGCGGCGGGTGAGGTCGGCCTCGAGCGTGTCGCCGAACTCCACCGTGGGCTTGCGGGTGACACCGTCGTAACTGTCGGCGCGATAGGTCGTGATCTCGACCTGCTCGCCCTGGACGCGTGCGCCGATCGTGCCGAAGGCGCGGCCCACGTCCCACTGCACCGAGGAGACGGGTTTCACGAGAGCGAGGATCTCGTCGGGACGGGCGTCGGTGGTGAAGTCGAAGTCGTGGGTGAGGCGTCCGAGCAGCGCGTCGCGCACCGGGCCGCCGACGATCGCGAGATCGCGGCCCGCATCGGCGAAAACGCGGGCCAGAGTGGCGACGACGGGGTGCGCGGCGAGCTCTTCGAGGCGCGCGAGACCCTCGGCCATGTTCAGCATGCATCGAGCCTATCCGGGGTCGCCGACAGCGCACGGGTCGACCGCCGCACCCCGTCGAGCGTCCACGAAACGTCGTATCGCGCGGGCGGGCTGCGGCGTGTTCCGGACACTCGACCGCCGCGGCGTCTAGGCGTCGAGGAAGCGCAGGAAGCCGGTCACGATGAGCTCGCGGACGCGGGGCAGGAGGTCCGCGCGCAGGTCGTCGGCATCCGCATCGAGGAGCTCCGCGATCGCACCGATCAACGGGCCGACCGACAGATCGCCGTCACAGGCCCCCACCAGAGCGGCCAGCGCGGGATCGACCTCGATCGTGCGACCGAACCCGCCGCCCTGGCGCAGCTCGATGACCGAGGGGGACTCTTCGCCGGGGCGGTGATGGCGGGCCTCGGTGACGTCGGACGACACGCGCAGCGTCGCAGCGGCCAGCCCGTCGTCGTCGAGGAGAGCGGCGCGATCGTGCTCCTCGAGGCACGCCGCCAGGTGCGGACCGAAGGCCGCTTCTCCTCCGCCCGCGACACGCTCGTAGCGCTCCAGCGTGGGCGCCCCCGCCAGCGGCCGCCGCAGCAGGACGTACCCGAAGCCGATCCCCGTGACCCCGCGCCGATCGAAGTCCTCGAGCCACGCGTCGATCAGACGGGCGTAGGCGGGTGTCCCCGGCACCGTCCCGCCGTCGCGAACCCACAGCTCGGCGTACGCGAGGGGATCCAGCACCTCGCGCTCGATCACCCAGGCGTCCAGGGCGGGGTCGACCCATCCCTTGACCCGGTCGAGCCCACTCTCGCCGTCGCGGTACTCCCAGTTGCCGAGCGACTGCGCCACCCCTCCGGGCGCGAGGTGCGCCCCGACACCGCCGATGACCGCGGCGACGAGGGCGTCGCCCTCGAGGCCGCCGTCGCGGTACTCGTACGCCGGCACGCCGGCCACCCGCGGGGTGATGACGAACGGGGGATTGGATGCCACCCGCTCGAACGTCTCGCCCGCGACGGGGTCGAAGAGCGAACCGTGGCGCGTCTCGATCCCGTCGATGTCGTTCAGAAGGGCGTTCAAGCGGGTGAAACGCAGCGCGCGCTCCGAGATGTCCGTCGCGACGACGCGCGGCACCAACCGACGCAGTCGAAGGGCCTGGATGCCGCACCCCGTGCCGATGTCGAGAGCCGAGGCGGCACGCCAGGTGACCTGCAGACGGGCGAGCGTCTGCGACGCCCCGCCGACGCCCAGGACGTGATCCTCGGGGAGCGGGCCGCCCAGCGCCGCCTCGTCGAGGTCGCTGGCGATCCACCACTCCTCCTCGCCGCCGGCATCGGCGATCGCCTGCGGGCGGACGAGGACGGTGGGCGTCACGGCATCGCCCTCGTCCGCGGCGAGTCCCAAGGCGACGACGCCCGCGACGCCGACCGAGGGGAGGGCGGCCACGAGGTCGTCGAGCGGAACCCGACGACCGAGTCCCCACAGATGCCCCAGCACAGCGAGCGGATCGCGCCGGTCCCCCAACGCCCGCAGCGCGGGGTCGTGAAGGCCGCGCGCGACGGCATCGTCGGCTTGCGCGCCCCAGGCGGATCGCAGCGCGGCACTGCTGTATCCCGCCGCCTTCAGATCAGCGGCGAGGAGGTGACACAGCGTCGGATCGGGTTCGGGGAGCACCGCTCCATTCAACCGTCTCCGCGAGGCTATCGGGGGGCTCCGAGGTGCGCGGACATAGACTCGTCGCGGTGCGAGGCCCCCTCGTTTCCACCGACGCTCGTATGACCGTGACCTCCCAGCCTCCTGGCTCACCCGTGCTGCGGCGCCCTCTCACGCGCCGGCTGCTGGCGACCCTCGCCGCAACCGCCCTGGCGTTCGGTCTGGCCGCCCCCGCTGCGGCCGTCGCCGATCCGACACCCGCGCCGTCCTCCTCCGCGGCACCCGCGAGCCCCGTCCTCTCCGCGGCGGCCTCCGCGAACGGCATCCTCCGTTCCGGAGACGCCCTCACCGCGTCGGCGTCGCGCGCGAACCCGACCGGCAACAGCGCCCTGCCCGCGGCATCCGTCACCCTGTCGATCGGTGCGCAGGCGCTGGCCGACGACGCCGCCCTCACGCGGTGGCTGGACGGCGACGCCTCGGGCATCACGCTCCAACAGGTCGCGACGGGAACACTGGATGCCACCCCCGCCGGCGCGCAGTCGACGGCGGCGTTCAGCGTGCCCGCGACCGATCCCGCGGTGGCCGGGCGGACCGCCGGCGTGTACCCGCTGCTCGCCCGCACCGATGACGGACTCACCGCCCCGAGCGTCGTCGTGGTCGTCGCCGACGGCGCTGCTCCCACCCCGCTCGGGATCGTCGTTCCCATCACCGCCGCCCCGATGACGCGGGGCCTTCTCACCGCCAACGAGCTCGCCGATCTGACGGCGGTCGACGGCCCCCTCTCCGCACAGCTCGACGCCGTGGACGGCACCCGCGCGACGTTGGCCGTCGACCCGGCGATCCCCGCGGCGATCCGCGCTCTCGGCTCCTCCGCACCGCCGACCGCCGTGGCGTGGCTGCAGCGCCTCCTGTCCCTGCCGAACGAGCGCTTCGCCCTGCAGTTCGGCGACGCCGACCTCGCGTCTCAGCTGCGGGCGGGACTCGCGACGCCCCTCGCGCCGACCTCTCTCGAGTCGTACATGACCGCGAGCGACTTCACGCAGCCCCCTGCGGTCGCGAGCCCCTCGCCGAACCCGTCTCCGACCACCGGCCAGCCCGCCCTGCCCGACCTGAAGACCCTCCTCGGCATCGGCTCCGACACCCCGTCGGTGTACTGGCCCGCCTCGGGATCCGCGGGTGCCGACACGGTGGCGGCTCTCGGTGCCCTGGGCTCGACCGACGCACCGACGCGCGTCCTCGTGCCCTCGAGCACGGTGGCGGGTGCGGGGGAGTCCGTTCCGGCGAACGCGAGCGTCGGGGGAGTGTCGACCCCCGTGTACGACAGCGAGGTCTCCGAGGCGCTGACCCGCGCGGCGGGTGAGAACGACACGACCCGCCGCGGATCCGACCTCGCCGCGGCCCTCGGGTACCTCACGTTCGCTCGCACAGCGAGCGCTGATCGTCCGATCCTCGCGGTCCTCGATCGCGGCACGGACCGGTCGCGCGGGAGCCTGCGCGCCACCATGACGGCGGTCGCGACCGCCCCGGGGTTCAGCGGAACGACCCTCGACGCCATCGCCGCGCAGCCGGCATCCGAGATCTCCCTCGTCGACGCGTCGATCGACACCGCGCGCGTCGACGACGTGAGCAACCTCACCGCCGACGAACAGGTCGTCGACCGTTTCGCCACCATCCTCGACCAGCCGGAACTGCTCACCGGTCGCGAGCGCGCCGAGGTCCTCCAGGTCCTGAGCGTGTCATGGACCGGGGATGCCGCCCGCACGGCCGTCTCCGACCACCGGGCCGCGACGCAGACGACCCTCACCTCCGTCGGCATCCTGTCGTCCGATTTCCGGCTCGTCAGCTCGAGCGCCCCGCTTCGACCCTGGGTGCGCAACGACCTGCCCTGGCCGGTCTCCGTCGTGCTCGCGGTGCGTCCCGACGACGCGCGCCTCCGGGTGCAGGATCGCACCCCGGTGGAAGCGCAGGCCTCGGCCAACACGCGCGTCGAGGTCCCCGTCGAGGCGCGGCTGGCCAACGGCGAGGTCAGCGTCGGCCTTCAGCTGTACAGCCCCACCGGGGAGCCCGTCGGCGAGCCGCAGGTCGTCGACGTGGAGGTGCGCGCCGAGTGGGAGAGCATCGGCCTCGTCGTCGTCATCGCCCTCGTGGTCGTCTTCCTGAGTGTGGGCGTCATCCGCACCCTCGCACGTCGACGTCGCGTGGCCGCCGGTGCCGAGCAACCGGAGTCGCCCGCGGACGACGAACCGGCCGACGGTCGTGCCCCCGCCGAGGGCGACGACATCGAACACGAGTCCCCCGCGTCCCCCACCGTCCCCGAGGAGAACCGCCCGTGAGCAGTATCGGACGGGCCAGCGTGCTCATCGGGGCCGGCACCGTCGTGTCCCGGCTGAGTGGTCTGTTGCGCCAGGTCGTGCTCGTCGCGATCGTCGGTTCGGTTCAGAGCTATGCCGGCGACGCGTTCGGCCTGGCCAACTCCCTGCCGAACGCGATCTACGCGATCATCTCGACGGGCGTCTTGACGGCGGTCATCGTGCCGCAGATCGTCAAAGCCGCGTCCCACTCCGACGGCGGACGCGCGTTCATCTCGAAGCTGTTCACCCTCGGCACCGTCATCCTCCTGATCGCCACGGCCCTCGCGATGATCGCCGCTCCGTGGATCGTCGCGCTGTACACGCCCGCGACCGCGGCCCCCGATCAGATCGCCCTCGCCACGGCGTTCGCGTACTGGTGCCTTCCGCAGATCTTCTTCTACGGCCTCTACTCGCTGCTCGGCGAGGTTCTCAACGCCCGCAAGGTCTTCGGACCGTACACGTGGGCGCCCATCGTCAACAACGTCGTCTCGCTCGCCGGTTTCGGCGTCTTCCTGCTGATCTTCGGGGGACCGAACACCGCCGTCGATCAGTGGACGCCCGCCATGATCGCGCTCCTCGGGGGGGTCGCGACCGGCGGCATCGTGCTGCAGACGATCGTCCTGCTGGTGTTCTGGAGACGCGCGGGTCTGCGGGTGCGGCCCGACTTCCAGTGGCGCGGTGTGGGCCTGCGACACATCGGCCGGCTGGCCGGGTGGACGTTCCTCATGGTCATCATCGGCCAGCTCGCGGGAATCGTGCAGAGCCGCGTCCTCTTCGAGGCATCCGGGAACGGTCCCGCCGTCCTCGCCTCGCAGAACGCGTGGCTGGTGTTCATGCTCCCGTACTCGCTCATCGTGCTGTCGATCGGTACCCCCTACTTCACGCAGCTGAGCGAGCACGCAGCGGCCGGTCGTGACGACCGCGTGCGCGACGACATCGTCCGCAGCATCCGGGTGCTCGGGCTCTTCATCGTCGCCGCCACGGCGGCACTGGTTGCGGCATCCGTTCCCGCCTCGCGCATCTTCACCAACGACTCGCGCGAGGCCGTCGCTGCGGCCCCGGTCCTCCTGTGCTTCCTGGTGTGTCTTCTGCCCCTCGCCGTGCTGTTCGTGATCCAGCGCACCTTCTACGCCTACAACGACACGCGGACGCCGTTCTTCTTCACGCTCGTGCAGGGCGTCCTGGTCGCGGTGACCGCCCTCGGCGCGGGCTGGGCTCTGGATGCCGGCCTCCTCCCGGTCACTGAGCTCGCGGCCGCGGTCGCTCTCGGCCAGTCACTGTCGAGCCTCGTCCAGGTGATCATCGCGACCGCGATCCTCAACCGTCGGCTCGGGGGCATCGGCATCCGCGAGTGGCTTCTGCCCCTCCTCCGCTTCATCCTGGTCGGCATTCCGGCCGGCGCGGCAGGGTGGGGAGTCGTCCTGCTCTGCGGCGGTCCGGAGGGCTGGCTCTCCGCGGATCGCCTGACGGGTGTCCTCGGCTCGGCGCTCGTCGGGGCAGTCGTCCTCGTCGTGTATCTCGGCATCCTGGCCCTCTTCCGTACTCCCGAACTCGCCCCGGCGCTCGCGCTCGGTCGGCGGTTCCTCCCCCAGCGCTAGCCCCCCTGTCGCGGAATACCCCGCGGCTACCATGGGTTTCATCCGACGGAATCAACGAGAGGAAGGCGCAATCGTGCGTCACGTCATCATCATCGGGTCGGGTCCTGCCGGCTACACGGCCGCCATCTACGCTGCCCGAGCCAACCTCGAGCCCCTCGTCGTCGCAAGCTCCGTCGAAGCCGGTGGCGACCTCATGAACACGACCGAGGTCGAGAACTTCCCCGGGTTCCCCGAGGGCATCCAGGGCCCCGATCTCATGGCCAAGATGCAGGCTCAGGCCGAACGTTTCGGCGCGCAGGTGCTGTACGACGACGTCGTCTCGCTCGAGCTCGACGGACCCGTCAAAAAGGTGACGCTGGGCAGCGGCAAGGTCGAAGAGGCCGTCTCGGTCATCTACGCCACCGGCTCGGCCTACCGCAAGCTCGGTCTGGAGGGCGAGGACCGCCTGTCGGGTCACGGTGTTTCGTGGTGCGCCACGTGCGACGGCTTCTTCTTCCGCGACCGCACGATCGCCGTCGTCGGCGGCGGCGACTCCGCGATGGAAGAGGCGAACTTCCTCACCAAGTTCGCGTCGAAGGTGTACATCATCCACCGCAAGGACACGCTCCGCGCCTCGAAGATCATGCAGGAGCGCGCCTTCGCGAACCCCAAGATCGAGTTCATCTGGAACAGCGCCGTCGACGAGATCCTCGGCGACGAGGCCGTGAGCGGTGTGCGTCTGCGCTCGACCGTCGACGACACGACTCGCGAGCTTCCTCTCGACGGCCTCTTCGTGGCGATCGGCAACGACCCGCGTACGCACCTCGTGCACGACAAGCTGCAGCTCACCGACCAGGGCACGATCTGGGTCGACGGACGCTCCTCGCGCACGTCGGTCGAGGGCGTGTTCGCCGCCGGCGACGTGATCGACCCCACCTACCGCCAGGCGATCACCGCGGCCGGCAGCGGCACCGTGGCGGCCCTCGACGTGGAGCATTTCCTCGCGGCGCGCGGCGAAGCCGGTGAGCCGGCCGTCGCGGACAGCCTCATCGAGGGTCTCCCCGACGCGGCCGTGGTCTGAGGAACAAATCGACGCCCACCGGCGTTTTCATCACTGACGCTCTCATTAAGGAGAAAAGCACATGACCGCCAAGGCGACGACCTCCGCGACCTTCGAGCAGGACGTCCTGCAGGCCGACGGACCCGTTCTCGTGGACTTCTGGGCCGAGTGGTGTGGACCGTGTCGCATGGTCGCCCCCGTGCTCGACGAGATCCAGTCCGAGAACTCGGGCAAGATCACCGTCCTCAAGCTCAACGTGGACGAGAACCCCGACCTCGCGATGAAGTACCAGATCACCTCGATCCCCGCGATGAAGGTGTTCCAGGGCGGTGAGGTCAAGACGACCATCATCGGCGCGAAGCCCAAGTACGCGCTCGAGCAGGACCTCGCGCCGTTCATCGGCTGAGTCCCTCGCACCAATCGAATCCCCGGCGCCCTCGGCGTCGGGGATTCGTCGTTTCCGGATCATCCGCCGACGGACCCGACGGAGACCGGATGCCGCGTCCGCGGCGCCGTGGGAGGGCGCAGCGCGCTGTTGCCCGGCTGCTCGACCAGATCCGTGCGACCGTCGGGTGGGGGCCAGCGGAGGACGCACCGTTCCTTCGCCCCCTCTGAGGCCCTAAGACGCGTCGAGGCGCACGCTGGCATCCCAGCGGCGGTGAGGCTCTTCGTCGCCCAGAATGCGCCACACAGCCCGTGTGAGCGGGGGATAGTCGAGGGCGATCTGCCGCAGGACGCGATAGTTGCGCGCACGGTTGGGACGCTGGCCGCCGTTCTCAGCGATGTTGTCGGCGCGGAGGGTCAGAACGACGAGCTCATCGACGCTCGGTAGATCTTCCATGAAGTCCCACGGGTCTTCGCCGCCGCGCAGGCGTTCGTGGATCAGGACCGCCAGCTCATCGGATGCCTCTGCCCGCAGCAGCTCCAGACTCGCCCGCCGGGGCGGGTCTTGTTCGTTCGCGGTCACTGTTCCAGGGTACGCGTGCCCTGCGACACCCGGGCCTCGAGCTCAACCGGTGTAGCCCTCTTCGCCCAGAGCGGAGAGGATGCGATTGAGATCCTGGATGGTCGCGAAATCGATGCTGATCTGGCCTTTTCGTGCCGTCAAGGACACTCGGACCTTCGTGTCGAGCCGGTCGCCGAGACGTTCTGCGACGTCGTCGAGTCCGGAACGACGCGAGCCGGCCTTGGGTTTCTGGCGCGCGGGGGAGACCCCCGGCATCTTGGCCGCTGCCTCCGCCGCACGGACGGAGAGATCCTCGTTGACGATCTTGTCCGCGAGCTTCTGCATCTCTTTCGGGTCTTCGAGCGAAAGGATCGCGCGCGCGTGCCCCGCGCTCAGAACGCCGGCAGCGACGCGCTGCTGGACGGGCACAGGGAGCTTGAGGAGGCGGATGGTATTGCTGATCTGCGGCCGCGAGCGTCCGATCCGCGTCGCAAGCTCCTCCTGGGTGATGCCGAAGTCCTCGAGAAGCTGCTGGTATGCCGACGCCTCTTCGAGCGGGTTGAGCTGCGAGCGGTGGAGGTTCTCGAGGAGCGCGTCGCGAAGCAGGTACTCGTCGTCTGTCTCGCGCACCACGGCGGGGATGGACTCGAGTCCCGCCTCACGGGACGCGCGTGTACGGCGCTCACCCATGATGAGTTCGTACGTGCCGTCACTCTTGTCGCGGACGACGACGGGCTGCAGGACACCGAACTCGCGCACCGAGTGCACCAGCTCCGCCAGGTCCTCCGGGTCGAAGTGCGTGCGGGGCTGACGCGGGTTGGGAACGATCGACTTCGGGTCGATGTGGACCAACCGCGCGCCCGGCACCGACACGAGATCTTCCGCCGGAGGCGCGGCATCCGTGTCCGCTTCCGCCGGCGCCTTGTCCTTCGCCGGCGCACCGGGAAAGAACACGTCGACAGGACGCGCCTCGGAGGCCTCGGCCGTGGGGATCAGGGCGCCGATACCGCGCCCGAGTCCGGTCCTCTTTGCCATCAGGAGCCCTTCGTCGTGGTGTCGCGGTGGACGATCTCGACCGCTGCTTCGCGGTAGGCAATGGCGCCCGCTGACTGGCCATCGTACGCGATGACGGTCTGACCGAAGCTCGGCGCCTCGGAGACGCGGACGGAGCGGGGGATCACAGTGTTGAGCACTTCATCGGTGAAATGGGAACGGACCTCGTCGGCGACCTGTTGCGCGAGACGAGTACGCCCGTCGTACATGGTGAGCAGAATCGTGGAGACGTGCAGGGTCGGGTTGAGGTGCTTCTGGATCATCTGCACACTCCCCAGAAGCTGGCTCAGCCCCTCCAGGGCGTAGTACTCGCACTGGATCGGAATGAGAACCTCGTCGGCTGCCGTGAACGCGTTGATCGTGAGGAGTCCGAGCGATGGGGGGCAATCGATGATGACGAAGTCGAGATGATTGCCGTCGATCGCGAGATAGTCGCGCAGCGCGCCACGGAGTCGGTGTTCACGAGCGACCTGCGAGACGAGTTCGATCTCGGCGCCGGCGAGGTGGATCGTACTCGGCGCACAGAGGAGGTTCGGGGATTCGGGACTCGTCTGCACGATCTCCGCGAGCGGCACCTCGTTGATGAGGACGTCGTAGATGCTGGCCGTCTCCGCATTGTGCGCGACACCGAGAGCGGTCGACGCGTTGCCCTGCGGATCGAGGTCGATCACGAGAACGCGCGCACCGACCGAGGCCAGAGCCGCGGCGATGTTCACCGCCGTCGTGGTCTTCCCGACGCCACCCTTTTGATTCGAGACGGTGAAGACTCGCGTCCGCCCGGAGAGCTCGATCTTCACGGCCTCGAGCGCCCGGCGCCGGGCGGAAAGATCAGCGATCTCGCGGGCGATGGGGGAGTCATAGAACGAGGTTGACGATGGCGTCTCGTCGGACTGTTTCACGTGAAACGTTCTCCCTTGCCGTCGCCGAACTTGCCCAGTCTACCCGCGGGGTCGTCGGATTGATCGACGGGATGCGGCGTGGGGAGGGGTGAATGAGGTGTCCGTGCCGCCGCGACGGCGCCGGCCCTCCTCGAAGGTCACGCGCCGCCGAGCAGAAGCCGCGCGGTGGCTATGAGGGCACAGAGGGGATGCCACTTCGTCTCGCTGACACTCTTAACGCACGCGTCATGCCGGTACTCAGCGAACGAGTTTTCCGTTTTGCCCAGATGCCGGAGAGCACTGTGAGGCCTGCGACTTCGTCTCTGCTCACGCTGCAAGCGCGCGGATCGTGTCGGTGCTCAGTGAGCAAGCTCCTCGGTTCCCCGATATAGCCGGGAGCGCTGTGGGGCCTCGCGCCAGATCCGCGCGGGCCACGGCTGCGGATGGTGCGACACGTGTATGCCGCTCGACAGTGGGGCAGGCAGGCGAGAAGCGCGACGCTCCCGTCAGCCGACCCGGAGAATCGTGCTGCCGCGCGTTCCATCCGTATCCCGTGCGCGACTGCTGTCGGCACCGTCGGACGCCCTCGCCTGCGGTGGCGGGACATTGAACTCAGCCACCCACCATCCTTCAATCGTGGCGAGACCGCGCTCCTGCGTGAGCTGCACCGACGTCCCGCGAACTTAACGGGCGATCATCGCCAGAACACCACGCGCGTTGCCGACTGACATCCCTCGACCGTTTCACGTGAAACACTCTCCGTAGTCTGACGATCAGTCATCGTCGTCGAAGGGAAAGTCGCCATCGTGCTGATGCGCACGTCATTTCCTCGACGGCGCATGAGCTCGTCTCACACTCTCGTGACCGTAGGCACAGCCTCGCGTCACATGCGAGCAACAGATCGCGCACCGGTCGCCGCGGGGGAGCGAAGGGCAACTCGCAGCGCGCCGCGCGTGCATTGCGCACCGGTGATCTCTTCCGCGTCATCCGGGGGTCGCGCAGATTTGCGTGAGGTGACACCAGTGGGGTTCATGTGAGTAGTGCCCCGTTCATACGGTGCGCACGCGCCGGCCCGCGGGACGTGTGCGCATCAGCCCAGCTGTCCGGGCGGCCAGCGAGGGGCATGAACCCAACGGTTTCCTGGTCACCAAAGTGAGGTCCCGCGTGCACTCCGCGACGAGGCTTAACCGTATGCTCCGCAACAGAGAGGACTCATCCTGGCGACGAGGGGGCTCCTCAACAACACCGAGGGTCGTCCTCGTGCCCTGCTGAAGACTTGCCCACCAACGATCGCACACGGTCCGGCTGTGGGCCTCTGTCATGTGGTGCACGCGCGCTTCGTGCTGAACGGGTGCTGTTCGTGTCTGTACCTGCGCCAGACTCGTCCGGTCGATTCGTTCACGAGCGGTCCGTTGCCGCGTGAACGGCCCTGCCAGTGGGGGATCGTCGGCGCCGTCTGTTTCACGTGAAACATCGGCGCGATTGAGGTGGGCGCACCGATCGGTCCCCCTTCTTGAAGCCTCTAGGCCAGGGGATACGACGGCCACGACACCCTCGCGAGTAAAGCGCCCGGGGTGATCGCCATCCGCTCGTCCTCCCGTGCGTGGTGACGGGCTCCCGGGGCGGAGCGGACCGACCAACTCGACATCGCCGGTGCCCAAGAGCTCGCATGCCGCCACGACGCGGTCCAGCTGACCCCCTCGTGGCCGAGCCTACGGCGCGGATGCCGGGGCAGCGCCGTGCCGCCCAGTCAGGTCAGGACCCGGGGTTTGTCGTCCTTCGGGGCGAGCTGCGAATGCGTTCACCCGCCATCCTCAGTTTCGTGCGTCCACTGGCGCGCGGGCTCAGACCGATGACATGACCCCATCGTCGGAGCTGCGCCTTGCTCCCGGCAAGACCGCTACGCGTTCGTCCTTGCACTACTCTCCAGGAAGCGGCAGATGCATCCTCCTCCTCGTGCTCCCATGGTCGCATCAACGTGCCAATCGCCTGCCGGCCGCGGGCCGTTCCGGCGACTCGCATACCCGCCACCACGTCTCCCCGTAATGGTCCATCAGGACTCGACGGTTGCAGTCATTTCCAGCGACGCGACAGGGACCGCTTCCCGCGCATACGGCCACGGTCTCACGACGTCAACGAGGTCACCCACCGGCAGACCGGCCCGCCGACCAGATGCCTATGGAACGTCGTCCTCCCCGCAGGGTCACCATCCCTTCGGCCGTCCCCGTACCCTCCAGAAGCGGCGATGGTGACCACCTGCGCACGCAGACACAGCCACATCAACTGATCAGCTGTGTCCGGCCCGCCGCACGGTCCGACACCCCGGCACGCCGGATGTTCGCGTCACTCCTGTTGGGTTCGCCCGCATGAGGCGCGGCGGTTCACCCCGCGAGGCTGCGAACACAATCGCATGCGCATACCGCCACCCTCATGTCTGCTCGTGATCTGGATCCCGGCCGCGGACCGGCTCGAACCGGTCGAGTATCCCGCCGACGTTGTGCTGGCCGCGCGTTGCGTCGGGCGTCCAAGACTTCGCAGACGACACGGGGACCGCGCGAACGTGCGTCGCCGTTCCGACGGCAGGCGTTTCACGTGAAACATGCGCGCAGGTTCGGTTTCCCACAGCCCATCACTCGCCCGACGCCCACCACGTGGCTCTCTATGTCCACGCGGCGGACGGGATACCTAGCAGGCCGCAGCGCCCACACAATGTCGGATCGGGGAGGGCTCATCCGCGGCGTCGCGTGCCACGAAGGATACGGCCCGCGACACTTTTCGCATTCTCCCCTTCCCACCGCTTCGCGACCGCGCAGTCTCAGGGGGAGGGGAGAGCGAGGTTGCACCCCGAACGACCGTGAACTCAACGCACGCAGAATGAACAAGCTCGCCGGACGTGCGAACAGCCGACGACGCCTCACGTGCCTCGCTCGGAGCCACCATTCCCCGCCCCTGATTGCAACCCACCCCTCATGGTTACGCACCGGGGCAGCCGCCGGACCACGTGCGAACGCACTCAGCCACCGCGGGCTCGCCCCACCGCCGCTTCGGAGCTGCACGCACATGGCCGGCGGGGAAGCGGATCCTCAAAGCCGCACGAGATCAACGCGGACGATCACGGATGTCCACAGGGACCGGTGACTGCCCGAAGAGCCAACGCGAACGCGGGATGCGAGCCTGCGCCTGCCGGGCTCGACGCCACCACCCCGCAAGTATCCAGCAGAGGGTGTGCCGTCGGCGGCCCGTAGCGAACTATGCTCGCACGACCATCTCGTTCAGGCGAAGCACGGTAACGGGTCGACCCTCACCTGACACGAGACGGAGCGGGTCACAGAGCCCCGCACTTGTGGGCTCCCCGGTGAGGGGAAGCGGGCCGAATCGGCAATCAAGCCACCGCCGGCGAGCTAGCCTCAACCCCGGTCGATGGGCGCGCCACATAAGTGGTCATGGGGTTGAGCGCAGCCGCGCTTCGCCTTCGCTACACCTCGAACCTCGCGTTTGCCGTTGCCGTTGCCGCACCGTTTCACGTGAAACACTTCGCGAAGGCGGATTGAAGCCGATCATTACCCACCCTGCGCGCTATGGAGTGCGAGTACAGGCCAAACCTCTAGCCGGGCGGTCTGCCAGTATGCACGCGCGAAAGCGGGCCAAAGTAGCGTTGATGAGAACCCGGTCAGAACATGCATCGCACAACCTCACCGGCCGTGGCCCACGTCACGCGACCCCTCGGCCTCACCCTGGCCTCGGCCTCGGCCTCGGCCTCGACCTGGCCTCAGCCTCCGCCTCGGACATGTTTCACGTGAAACACCTCCCCAGGCTGTCGACCGGTCTGACCGCGAGCCGCGGGCACGCCGATGCTCGCCTCCAGCCTCGCCGTACCCCGTGAGCAGCACGTCTCGCGGACCACGAGGAGAGACGCCCGCGGTCAGTTGATCGTGGGGGGAGTGAGTCACGCACGCCCCCCCGACCTCTGCGTGTGGCGTGACACTCGGAGTCTCCGCGCGTCCCGTCGACTTCGTGCGCCCGACGACTTCTCGCGTGACCAGCTGTCGTCATGTGTCGTGAGAGGCGCAGCAACGACTCTCCTCCACTCAGCACCCAAGTGAACGCGGGGGCAAGCTCGACGCGTCACAACGTCCCCGATCACACGTCGCGTAATCCCCACCGCACGTCAGAGCGCCGCGGTCCGCCGTCGCGCCGCGGTCCGCCGTCGCGCCGACTACGGGTGTTCGTTGTATCCGGTACGACGTAGCGTTCTCCATTCGCGTGTACCGGCCCGCACACGTGCCATGCCCCGCGGACACCGCAGACCGCGACCCGGTGTTCGTCAGCTCTCTGGAGCACCGGCCACCCTTGAGGTCATTGAGTGCGGACTAGTCCCTTCACCACATTCAGACACGGGGGATCGACCCCAGTTCCAATCGGGACGCTAGCCATTCCCGGCACAGCCTCAAACCCGCGGGACGAGCACGCGGCTGCGTGACGGACACCCCTCGGGCGAGCTCGGCCTCGTTGTCGGCACTCCTGGTCCCCTCGCAGATGGCCAAGCTGTGTGAACAAAGAGTTTCACGTGGAACGTCGAGAACAGGCCAGTTCCAAATGCCACGCCTCCCACGAACGGACACCGTCGCCGCCCGAAAGTCTGCACCGGACGACGATCGGATTCGAACACCGTCATGGTCCACGAGAGAGCGAAGGGCTGCGATGCATGGCAGCTGCCGAGGGACAACCCCCGGCCGGTAGTCATTCGCGCCCCTCACCGTCTGATCGACCTGCGCAGGCCCATGTTCCCCGCGGCGTCCCACCTTCCATAGAGGCTCAATCCTTTTGGTGACCCCCAGGGCTCTACCGGATCCCGCCACGAGGTAGGTGAGATACAGCAGCGTTGCAGCGCCCCGAATCACCCGGTTTCGACGGCCGCAACTCCTCACGCCGTGATCGGTCATCGGCACGCCGCCTGATCCCGTCAGCTCAATGGCGAAGCCGTCTGCCCGCAGGCACGAAGTGGGGGAGTGGCGACCGCCTGCGCGTCGCCTCTTCACCGCGCCGTGCAGCGCGGCTCGCTTCAGATCTCTCCTCGTCCCCAATCCGGCACATGCGCGCTCCGATACCTCGACGATCGAAGAACTCCTGTGGACACGGCACAGAGCTGCGCCGGCCAGCGCCGGGGGAGGGGGCATCACTTTGCGGCCGCCCGACCTGTGTTCCCAACGCCTTGGCGCACGCTGAGACAGCGCCACGGACATCATCTATCCACGCCCCCACCGCGGCCGACAGGCTCCTTCTGAAGTCGGCGGAATTGTCGAGAGGGACGGCGTCATCGCGGGTATCCAACAACCAACAACGTGGTCGCAAACATAATATGTTTGCCGAAATGATGCGCGCAGGGTGAGCAACGACCCTTGCGACCCGAAGAGCGCTCTGAGACATCAGTCGACGAACTCACACGTCCAGGACGTCGCCACCGGGTCCCGGCCGCAGAACAGGATCCCCCCAACCGCTCCGCGACCTTGCCACCGGAGGTCGGCTCCACTGCCTCGAAACAGTCGATCGCGTCAGCCGCGGACGGTGCGACGGAGAGTCGTCGTCAGCGCGAAACCGTCGCCACGAACACTCGCGTCGGCTCGTCGAGCTGGCCTTCGCCGACGACCTCGACGCGGACGTCGGTCAAGCCGAATCGGCGTACCTGCTTCGCCGCCGCGTCGATCTCCGCGCCGACATTCGCCCCTTTGAGCAGGACGAGCCTGCCACCCGGACGAACAAGGGGTGCGGTGAAGGGCAACAACGTACGCAGCGCGCTCACCGCGCGCGCCGTGACGACATCGAACGAACGGCCGTCCGCCCACTCCTCGCCGCGCATGCGCGCCACGGTCACGTTCGCGAGGCCGAGGCTCTCGGCCTGCTCCGTCAGCCAGATCGTCCGACGTTCCATCGGCTCGATGAGCGTCCATTGGACGTCGGGCCGGGCGATCGCCAGGACGATTCCGGGCAGGCCCGCCCCCGAGCCGATGTCCGCCGCGTGTCCCTCGAAGAAGGGCGCGGCCACCGCGCTGTTCAGGATGTGCCGGGTCCAGAGACGGGGAACCTCGAGCGGGCCGATCAGGCCGCGCTCCTCCCCGTGCTCCGCGAGCGCCTGCGTGAAGCGTCGGGCGAGCTCCAGACGGTCACCGAAGATCTCGGCGGCGACAGTCGGCTCCGCCTCGAGCTGCAACGGCATCCGAGGACCTCAGCTGCGTCGCAGGACGGTGTGGCGATCCGCGCCCTCACCGAACGACTCGGACACGCACCCGCGCTCCGCAGCGATGTCGTGGACGAGCTTCCGCTCGTAGCTCGACATGGGCGGCAGCGAGGCCTGCGAAGCACCTTCATCGAGGCGCTCGATCGCCCGGTCGACGAGGTTCTCGAGCTGGCGCTGACGGGCATCCCGCGATCCCCCCACATCGAGGATCAGGCGCGAGAACCGACCTGTCGCGTTCTGCACGGCGAGGCGCGTGAGCTCCTGAAGAGCCTGCACCGTGTCGGAGTGCGACAGCGACGAGAGGGCGCCGGCATCCTCCGCCTCGACCGACACGTAGGCCCGACCCGCGCGCACGTCGAGCGCGAGGTCGCCGTCGATGTCGGCGATATCGAGCAGCCCCTCGAGGAAGTCGGCGGCGATGTCGCCCTCTTGCTCGAGCTGCTCTTCGGTGGCGGCGTTCTGGTCGGTCGAGATCTGCTCGGACGTCGTCATGATGGTCTCCGGGTCGTCAGGAGGAGGGATCGGATGCCGCGGAGCCGGGGGCCGGTCGCGCCGGCGAACCACCGGGCTTACCGCCCTGCTGCTTCTTGGCGCGCTGCTTGCCGACCGGCTGCTGACGCTTGGGCTGTGCGGCGCGGGCGCGCTCTGCTTCCTCGAGGAGGCGCTGCTGCTCCGCGCGGTACTTCTCGATGGGGACGACCTTGCCGCTGGAGTCGATCGCCTTGCCCTTGCGCGCCAGGCGCTCCTCGCGGGCCTTGGCGGCGTCAGATCCGGGCGTCGGCATCTCACGGATGACGACGAACTGCTGCACCATCGTCCACAGGTTGCTGACGAACCAGTAGATGACGACACCGAGCGGGAAGAAGACACCCGAGAAGATGAAGGCCAGCGGCAGGATGTACAGCATGATCTTCTGCATCTGGTACGCCTGACCGGTCTTGGCCTCGGGCGACAGGTTCTTCGAGATGATCTGCAGCTGGGTGAAGAACTGCGAACCGATCATGAGCACGACCAGCGTCAGGAGGATCGCGACGGTGACCTGCCCATCGGGCTGGCTCCACGCGGTGACCAGGTTGACGTGCATGGATGCCACGTCGAACAGGCGTGCGTCGTAGAACTCGGTCGTGAGTTCCGGCGTGAGCAGACCCACACCACCCACACCGCTCGCGGCGTGCTTCGACACGTCGTTCAGAACGCTGAACAGCGCGAAGAAGATCGGCATCTGGACCAGGAGCGGGAGGCAGCTCGATACCGGGGTGGTGCCGTGCTTCTTGTACAGCGCCATGGTCTCGCGGCTCATCGCCTCGCGAGACAGCTGGTCGCGCTTGCCCTTGTACTTCTCCTGCACCTTGCGCAGCTCAGGAGCGATCTCCATCATCTTGCGCTGGCTCTTGATCTGCTTCACGAACAGCGGGATCAGGGCGGCGCGCACGATGAGCACGAGGCCCACGATCGAGAGCACCCACGTGAGTCCCGCCGCCGGGGCCATGCCGAGGGCCGTGAACAGCGCGTGCCAGCCCACGAGCACGAGCTCGACCATCCATTTCAGCGGCCAGAGGATGGTCCCAATGAGATCGAATTGCACGATCAGTCCTTCCGGGAGGGCACGACGAAACCGTGCGGAGTGAGTTCGTGACGGAAAGCGCGGTGAGGACGGACATCGTCGATACCACCCTGAGCCCAGGGATGGCAGCGTGCGAGACGGGCCGCGGTCAGCGCGACACCCTTGACGAGTCCGTGCTGCTGCACGGCGCCTACCGAATAGGCAGAACAGGAGGGGTAGTACTTGCACACGTCGCCATAGACGTGCGAGATCGTCGCGCGATACGCGTGCAACAGAGCCAGTCCGGCATTCCGGGGGAGGAGCGGGACGGATGCCGCCACCGACGACCACTCCAGATGGGCGTTGCCGGTGGCAGAGGTGGGAAGCGTCGACGAGCTCACGAGAAAGCCTTCCGCTGGAGACAACGGAGGACGTCGGATCGAAGCGACGCGTAGTCCGCGGTCGCCGAGGAGGGGAGTGCTCGGATCACGACCGAGGCGCCCCCGCGGACAGACGGGAGCGCCTCGGCGCACACCGCCTTGAGGCGGCGGCGAACGGTGTTGCGGGTGACTGCGGATCCGACCTGCTTGCTCACGATGAAACCGAAACGGGCGGGGCCGTCTTCGTCCACGCTGCCGACGTACGTCACGGCGTGCGTTCCGGCGCACCGAGTGCCCCGGCGGACAGTGGCTTTATAGTCCGATCCGCGGGTGAGTCGGTTCGGCTTCGCGAGCACCAGGTGGGTCAGGCCGAGAGTTCGGTGCGGCCCTTGGCACGACGGGCCGCGAGGATGCCGCGCCCGGCGCGCGTGCGCATGCGGGCGCGGAAGCCGTGCTTCTTGGCGCGGCGACGGTTGTTGGGCTGGAAGGTGCGCTTGCTCATGGGTCACTCCGGAGGTGGTGTCGCCCGATGCTCTTCTGCCGGGGACGTGGGTCGGGACTGCCGTATAGGCATAAGTCAACCGACTAAGGCTACGTCGCGCGCGCCCTTAACTCAAACCGAGAAACCGACCGCCCATTATCCCCAGTCGTTGTCCACAGGCGTGGCAAAGACACGCGACAGCGTTCTACAGTGGATTTTGCTCCGGATGAGCCGCGAACTAGCGTGGCCCCGGAAGTTATCCACAGGTTCGACGCGACTCCGTCGGTCTGCCCGCGCGTCGAGATCCCGGAGGGGACATGTCATTGCACGAAGTACCGGATGTTCCTGTCTGGTCCGCCGTGCTCGACCACCTTCTCGAAGACGAGCGCGTGACTCCGCAGCTCCACGGCTTCCTGAATCTGGCTGTTCCGCAGGGAGTCATGGGCGGCACCCTCTACCTCGACGTCCCCAATGACCTGACCGCCGCGCAGATGAACAAGCGCATGCGCGCCCCCATCCTCGAGGCGTTGACCCAGGTCCAGGGAGCCGACCCCGAGGTGAACGCCTTCCGCGTGGTCGTGAACCCCGACCTGATCGACTCTCCTCGCCCCGCATCGTCCGACGAGCGCACCGCGCCCGCTTCGCCCAGCCACTCGCTCATCCCCGAGCAGGCACCGGAGCCGATCGTCCCCGCGTCTCGGAGCGACACCCGGCTGAACCCGAAGTACACGTTCGACAACTTCGTCATCGGTCAGTCCAATCGCTTCGCGCACGCCGCTGCGGTCGCCGTGGCCGAGGCTCCCGCGAAGGCCTACAACCCGCTCTTCATCTACGGCGATTCCGGTCTCGGCAAGACACACCTGCTGCACGCGATCGGCGACTACGCGGCGAGCATGTACGCCGGCATCCGTGTCCGATACGTGTCGAGCGAAGAGTTCACGAACGACTTCATCAACTCGATCGCGAACAACCGCGGCTCGGCATTCCAGGCGCGCTATCGCGACGTCGACATCCTTCTGATCGACGACATCCAGTTCCTCCAGGGCCGAGCTGAAACGCAAGAGGCCTTCTTCCACACCTTCAACACGCTGCACGACCACGACAAGCAGGTCGTGATCACGAGCGACCTGCCGCCGAAGCAGCTGACCGGCTTCGAAGACCGCATGCGGAGTCGCTTCGAATGGGGCCTCATCACGGACGTGCAGGCGCCCGACCTGGAGACGCGCATCGCGATCCTCCGCAAGAAGGCGCAGAGCGAACGTCTGCTCATCCCGGACGACGTGCTCGAGTACATCGCCACGGTCGTGTCCTCGAACATCCGCGAACTGGAGGGGGCGCTCATCCGTGTCTCCGCGTTCGCGAGCCTGAACCGCTCGACCCTCGACATGTCGCTCGCCCAGACGGTGCTGCGCGACATCATCGACCAGGACGATGCGAACGTCGTCTCGCCGACCGACATCATCACGGCGACCGCGCAGTACTTCAAGCTGTCCGTCGACGATCTCTACGGATCCAGCCGTTCGCAAGCCGTCGCGACCGCCCGTCAGATCGCGATGTATCTGTGTCGTGAGCGCACGAGCCTCTCCCTGCCGAAGATCGGGCAGCTGTTCGGAAACCGCGACCACACGACGGTCATGTACGCCTACAAGAAGATCAGCGACCTCATGAAAGAGCGCCGCTCGATCTTCAACCAGGTCTCCGAGATCACGAGCCAGCTCGGCCGTATGCGCTGAGTGCTCTTCTCCCCCTCCGGGCCCGTCCGCATCCGCGGGCGGGCCCGTTCTCTTTTTCGGCCGCCAGATCGTCACCTCACCCGTCCCACGGAGATGTTTCAGGCAGTTCTACACAGTGTGGAAAACCTGTGGATAACTCCGAATCTCTGCGGATGGACTGTGCAAGACGCGCCTTAACCTGTGGACGGCGATGCGGTCCGGCCTCGACCGCATCGTGTTAACTGCGCAGACTCTCCGCAACGCGTCCACAGGTCACACTCGTGTCGTTCCCTTCTGTTAACAGCGATCGGCGAAGTTATCCACACTGTCCACAGCTGTTAACAAGATGAAAGATCCCTTTTGAGTTAAGAGAGATTCGATGACCTTGTGGTGCGCTGCGGCGTGCACCGGGGCCATCCCCGGTCGGGGGCTAGCATGGGTAAGCCATACCCGCCGTCAAGGGAGCGTCCGTGAAGTTCCACGTCAATCGCGATGTGTTCAGCGAAGCTGTCTCGTTCGTGGTCAAGCTCCTGCCCCAGCGCAACCCGCAGCCGATCCTGGCCGGTGTGCTCATCGAGGCGAACGAGCAGGGGCTCACTCTCGCGGCGTTCGATTACGAGGCGTCCGCTCGTACCACCATCGAAGCGACGGTCGACGAGCCCGGCACGATCCTCGTCCACGGCCGTCTCCTCAGCGATATCGCCAGCCGCCTGCCGAACGCGCCGATCCAGATCGCCGTCGACGAAGACGGTGGCATCCTGCTCACCTGCGGCTCGGCTCGGTTCACCCTCGCATCGATGCCGGTGCAGGAATATCCCGCGATCCCCGAGGTCACCGGGGAGTCGGGCCTCGTGCCCGCGGACGAGTTCGCCACCGCCATCGCACAGGTCGCCTTCGCCGCGTCCCGCGACGACGTGACGCCTGTTCTCACGGGCGTCCAGCTCGAGGTCACCGGAACCCGACTGAGCCTCGTCGCCACCGACCGCTACCGCGTGGCGCTGCGCGAGATCCCGTGGGACGGCGGGCAAGCGGCATCCGATGAGACGACGTCCGCCTTGGTTCCCGCGCGCACCCTTCAGGAGGTGGGCAAGACCTTCGCACACGGCGGAGACATCTCCATCGCCTTCTCGGGTTCGGGCGACCGCGAGATCATCGCGTTCACCGCGGCGAACAAGACCGTGACGTCCCTCCTCATCAAGGGGAACTTCCCGCCCGTTCGCCGGCTCTTCCCCGAGCAGACCGAGCACCACAGCGTGGTCAACACCGCCGAGCTCGCCGAGGCCGTCCGCCGCGTGGCCCTCGTCCTCGATCGTTCCGCGCCGCTGCGCTTCACCTTCGGCGCGGACGGCGTCTCGATGGATGCCTCCGGCACCGAGCAGGCGCGCGCCACCGAGACGGTGGATGCCACTCTCGTCGGCGACGAGGTCACGCTGGGACTCAACCCCCAGTACCTGCTCGAGTCGCTCGGCGCGGTGCGCAGCGAGTTCACGCGCATCACGTTCACCTCGAGCGACAACGCGAACAAGCTCAGCCCCGTGCTGGTCACCCCGCAGACCTCGGTCGACAAGGGCGGCGAGGGCACCTTCAAGTACCTCCTCCAGCCCAACCTCCTGCTTCGCTGAGGTCGGGCCCCGTCTCGATGTCGGAGGCGGCCGGTAGTCTGACTCGGTGATCGTGGAGCAGCTGGGACTGAAGGATTTCCGCAATTACGCGGAAGTCGATGTCTCGCTCTCCACCGGTGCCAACGTCTTCGTCGGACGCAACGGCCAGGGCAAGACGAACCTCGTCGAGGCCGTCGCCTATCTGGCCACCCTGGGGTCGCATCGTGTTTCCAGCGACGCGCCGATGGTGAAAGACGGGGCGGATGCCGCCATCGTCCGCGCGCGACTCGCCCACGGGGAACGCAGCGTGCTGCTCGAACTGCAGCTCAATCGCCAGGGATCCAACCGCGCGCGGGTGAATGGGGTCAACGTGCGCACCGCGGAGCTTCCCCGCTACGCCCAGGTGGTGCTCTTCGCCCCCGAGGATCTGCAGATCGTGCGGGGCGACCCGTCCGCCCGGCGTCGCTTCGCCGATCAGCTGATCGTGCAGCGCACCCCGCGCATGGCTGCGGTCGTCGCCGATTACGACCGGGTCCTGCGCCAGCGCACCGCGCTGCTGAAGTCCGCGCGGGCGCGGGGTGTCCGCGGAGATGCACTCGGGACCCTCGACGTCTGGGACGACAAGCTCGTCACCCTTGGGACCGAACTCATCGAGGCGCGCTTGGCGCTGGCATCCGATCTGTCCGATCCCGTCGCCCGGGCCTACGCGGCCATCGCGGGCGCCGAGCACGAGCCCCGTCTGGAGTGGGCTCTGTCCGTCGGCGGCGGCGACCCCGAAGAGGGCGACGCGGCGGTACCTGCCTCGGGCGGTCCCCTCGCGGAGCAGTTCCGCGCCGCCTTGGCGGCACGGCGGTCCGCCGAGCTCGAACGCGGCCTCACTCTGGTCGGTCCGCATCGAGACGATCTTGTCCTTCGTGTCCGGAGCCTTCCGGTGAAGGGCTACGCCTCGCACGGCGAGTCCTGGTCGGTTGCTCTCGCGCTGCGCCTGGCCTCGGCCGAGCTCCTGCGCGCGGAGTCCCGCCTGGGCGACCCCGTGCTCATCCTCGACGACGTGTTCGCCGAACTGGACGCCGGGCGGCGCACTCGCCTCGCCGAGCTGGTCGGAGGATACGAGCAGGTGATCGTCACCTCTGCCGTCGAAGAAGACGTTCCGGACGCTCTCCGGGCCCACGTGGTCCGTGTCGAGGCGGGGCAGATCGAGACGGTCGACGATGAGTGACGAGGCCGAGCTGCCCGAGACCATGGCGACGTATCTGCGTCTGCGGGGTCTCGAGCCGTCGCCGTACCGCAAGAAGAGGCGTCGCCGGCGTACCGACGACGACGAGAATGCGCCGTTCACTCCGGGTCGCGACCCGCGCGGCCTCGGGGACGTCCTCGCGAACCTCACGCAGTCGGCAGGCTGGGAGCCGCAGCTCGCTCGCGAGGATCTCGTGCGCACCTGGCACGATGTCGCGGGCGCGGACACCGCCGCTCACACCCGGCCGGTGGCTCTGGATGCCGGCACCCTGACCATCCAGGCCGACTCCACGGCGTGGGCGAAACAGCTTCAGCTCATGCGCGCACAGATCCTCTCCGAGATCCTGAGACGCTTCCCGGAAGCGGGGGTGGAGGCGATCCGGTTCGTGGGGCCGGACGTCCCCTCTTGGAAATGGGGGCCCAGAGCCGTTCCAGGCCGCGGCCCGCGCGATACCTACGGCTAGGCCATGGTCGATCCCGCCCCGACCCGATTTATCCCCGTATAGGGGCGTACACGCCATTTCTCGGGGTCTCGCGCGATAGGATGGAAGCTCCGAGAACCGATCTGGAGCGCGCGTACCCATGACGTCCGAAAACCCCGACAGCGTTTCCGAGGAACCCGAAGCACCCTCCACCAAGGTTCCCAACGAGTACGGGGCCGACGCCATCCAGGTGCTCGAAGGTCTTGAGGCCGTTCGCAAACGTCCCGGCATGTACATCGGCTCCACCGGTGAGCGCGGCCTCCACCACCTCGTGCAGGAGATCGTCGACAACTCCGTCGACGAGGCTCTCGCCGGCTACTGCGACACGATCGACGTCACGATCCTCAGCGACGGCGCCGTCCGCGTGGTCGACAACGGCCGTGGCATCCCGGTCGACATGCACCGCACCGAGGGCAAGTCCACGGTCGAGGTCGTGCTGACCGTGCTGCACGCCGGCGGGAAGTTCGGCGGCGGCGGTTACGCGGTGTCCGGCGGTCTGCACGGTGTCGGTTCGTCGGTCGTGAACGCGCTGTCGACCCGTCTCGAGGTCGAGGTCAAGCGCCAGGGACACGTGTGGCGGCAGTCCTTCCGCGACGGGGGAACCCCCCTCGCCCCCCTCGCCCAGGGCGAAGAGAGCGATCAGACCGGAACGACGATCACGTTCTGGCCGGATGCGACCATCTTCGACACCATCGACTTCGACTACGACACGCTGCGCACCCGCTTCCAGCAGATGGCGTTCCTGAACAAGGGCCTGCGCATCAGCCTTCGCGACGAGCGTCCTCAGTCGGTGGTCGTCGAAGGGGAGCCCGGCGAAGAGGTCACCGAGGCGCGGCACGACTCGTTCCTCTACGAGCGCGGCCTCGTCGACTACGTCGAGCATCTCAATCGCGTCCGCAAGGCCGATGTGGTCAACGACGAGATCATCGAGGTCGAGTCCGAGGACACCGAGCGCCACATCGCGCTCGAGCTCGCGATGCAGTGGACGACGGCGTACACCGAGAACGTCTTCACCTACGCCAACACCATCAACACGCACGAGGGCGGCACCCACGAAGAGGGTTTCCGCGCTGCGCTGACCACCTTGGTCAACCGCTACGCCCGCGCGAACAACCTCCTCAAAGAGAAGGACGACAACCTCACCGGCGACGACATCCGCGAGGGTCTCACCGCCGTCATCTCGGTGAAGCTGTCCGAGCCGCAGTTCGAGGGCCAGACGAAGACCAAGCTCGGCAACACCGAGGCGCGCGCCTTCGTGCAGAAGGTCGTCGGCGACAAGCTCGGCGACTGGTTCGACCGGAACCCCGGCCAGGCCAAGAACATCATCCGCAAGGCGATCGATGCGGCGACCGCCCGTCTGGCGGCGCGCAAGGCTCGTGAGACCGCTCGTCGCAAGAGCGTCTTCGAGTCGGCGGCCATGCCCGACAAGCTCAAGGACTGCACCTCGAAGGACCCGTCGATCAGCGAGATCTTCCTCGTCGAGGGTGACTCCGCCGGCGGTTCTGCCGTGCAGGGCCGCGACCCCCACACGCAGGCGATCCTCGCCCTGCGCGGAAAGATCCTCAACGTCGAACGCGCGCGCCTCGACCGCGCGCTCGGCAACAAGGAAGTCCAGGCGATGATCCAGGCCTTCGGCACGGGCATCGGCGAGGACTTCGACATGGCGAAGGCGCGCTACCACAAGATCGTCCTGATGGCCGATGCCGACGTCGACGGACAGCACATCACGACGCTCCTGCTCACGCTGCTGTTCCGCTACATGCGCGGACTCATCGAGGCCGGTTTCGTCTACCTCGCGCAGCCACCCCTGTACCGCCTCAAGTGGTCGAACCACCCCCACGAGTACGCCTACAGCGACCGGGAGCGCGACGCGATGCTGGTCGACGGTCAGGCCGCCGGTCGCCGCATCCCCAAGGACAATGGCATCCAGCGCTACAAGGGTCTGGGCGAGATGAACGACCACGAGCTCTGGGAAACCACGATGGACCCGGAGACGCGCACGCTGAAGCAGGTCACGATCGACGACGCGGCGGCCGCCGACGAGATCTTCTCCGTCCTCATGGGAGAAGACGTCGAGTCGCGACGCAGCTTCATCCAGCGCAACGCCAAGGACGTCCGCTTCCTCGACATCTGATCTCGTCATCTTCGCGACACATCGCGACACCGCACGACGACGACCGACACGCACGACGAAACTGAGAAGACATGGCTGACGACATCACGCCCGAGCCCGACGAGGTCCGGTCGGAACCCGCGCACAACCACGGCAGGATCGATCAGGTCGACCTGCAGCTCGAGATGCAGCGGAGCTATCTCGACTACGCGATGAGCGTGATCGTCGGTCGCGCGCTGCCGCGCGTCGAAGACGGCCTCAAGCCCGTCCACCGCCGCGTGATCTACGGCATGTACGACGGTGGATTCCGCCCCGACAAGTCGTTCTCGAAGTGCGCCCGTGTCGTCGGCGAGGTCATGGGGCATTACCACCCCCACGGCGACGCCCCGATCTACGATGCCCTCGTGCGTCTCGTGCAGCCGTGGTCGCTGCGCTACCCCCTCGCGCTCGGCCAGGGCAACTTCGGCTCCCCGGGAAACCAGGGAGCGGCTGCGCCCCGGTACACCGAGACGAAGATGTCGCCGCTCGCGCTCGAGATGGTGCGCGACATCGAAGAAGAGACCGTCGACTTCGAGGACAACTACGACGGCCAGACGCAGGAGCCCGTCGTCCTGCCGTCGCGCTTCCCGAACCTCCTCGTCAACGGCTCGGTCGGCATCGCGGTCGGCATGGCGACCAACATCCCGCCGCACAACCTCCGCGAGGTCTCCGCGGGCGCGCTCTGGGCTCTCGAGAACCCGGATGCCACCCGCGAGGAGCTGCTCGAGGCGCTCATGGAGCGCATCCCCGGGCCCGATTTCCCGACCGCCGCGCAGATCCTCGGCACGCGCGGCATCAAGGACGCGTACCGCACCGGCCGCGGCTCCATCACGATGCGCGCCGTCGTGAACATCGAAGAGATCCAGGGCCGCACGTGCCTCGTGATCACGGAGCTGCCGTACCAGGTGAACCCCGACAACGTCGCGGTCAAGATCGGCGACCTCGCTCGCGAGGGCAAGATCACCGGGATCGCCGACATCCGCGACGAGACCTCGGGACGCACCGGACAGCGTCTCGTCGTCGTGCTCAAGCGCGACGCCGTGGCCAAGGTCGTGCTGAACAACCTCTACAAGCACACCCAGCTGCAGGAGAACTTCGGCGCCAACATGCTGGCGATCGTCGACGGCGTGCCGCGCACGCTGTCGCTCGACGGCTTCATCAGCCACTGGATCGACCACCAGCTCGACGTCATCGTGCGTCGCACGCGCTACCGCCTCCGCAAGGCCGAAGAGCGCATGCACATCCTGCGCGGCTACCTGAAGGCGCTCGACGCGCTGGACGAGGTCATCGCGCTCATCCGTCGCTCGCCGACGGCTCAGGATGCCAATGAGGGCCTGCAGAAGCTCCTCGACATCGACGACATCCAGGCGCAGGCCATCCTCGACATGCAGCTGCGTCGTCTGGCCGCCCTCGAGCGCCAGAAGATCGTCGACGAGGCCACCGAGCTCGAGGCGCGCATCGCCGACTTCAACGACATCCTCGCGACGCCCGCGCGCCAGCGCACGATCATCCGCGACGAGCTCACAGCGATCGTGGATCGCTTCGGCGACGATCGCCGCACCGAAATCCTCCACGGTTTCGACGGTGACGTGTCGATCGAAGACCTCATCGCCGAAGAAGAGATGGTCATCACCGTCACCCGTGACGGTTACATCAAGCGCACCCGCAGCGACAACTACCGCTCGCAGCACCGCGGTGGCAAGGGAGTCAAGGGCGCGCAGCTGCGCGCCGACGACGTCGTCGAGCACTTCTTCGTCACGACGACCCACCACTGGCTGCTGTTCTTCACGAACAAGGGTCGCGTGTACCGCTCGAAGGCCTACGAGGTTCCGGAGGCGGGTCGGGATGCCAAGGGCCAGCACGTCGCGAACCTCCTCGCGCTGCAGCCCGACGAGGAGATCGCACAGATCCTCGACATCCGTGACTACAGCGTCGCCACGTACCTCGTTCTCGCCACCCGCAACGGTCTGGTCAAGAAGACCCGCCTCGACGAGTACGACACGAACCGTCAGGGTGGCGTGATCGCCATCAAGCTGCGCGGCCAGGTCTCGGACGAGGCCGAAGAGGCCGAGCAGGGCGGGGCCGACGAACTCGTCAGCGCGCTGCTCGTCGACGAGGGCGACGACATCCTGCTGATCAGCCGCCTGGGGATGTCTCTCCGGTTCTCGGCGACCGACAACGCGCTCCGCCCCATGGGACGGTCGACGTCGGGCGTGAAGGGCATGGACTTCCGCGAGGGCGACAGCCTGCTCTCGGCATCCGTCGCGAAGGACGACGAGTACGTCTTCGTCGTGACCGAGGGCGGCTACGCCAAGCGCACGGCGGTGACCGAATATCGCATGCAGAACCGCGGTGGATTGGGCATCAAGGTGGCCCGTCTGACTGACGATCGAGGCGTTCTCGCGGGCGGAATGATGGTCTCGGAGGGCGACGAGGTCCTTGTGGTTCTTGCCAGCGGCAAGGTGGTACGCTCTGCCGTGGCCGAGGTGCCCGCCAAGGGACGCGACACCATGGGTGTCGTGTTCGCCCGCGCTGGAGGCGACGATCGCATCATCGCGATCGCGCGAAACGCGGAACGGAACTTGGCAGAGACGACGGAGACGACCACGGAGCCCGCCGCATCCCCCGCGGACGAGGCCGACGCCTCCGCTCCCGAGACCCCTGAGGAAAGTACTGACGCATGAGCACGGTAGCCGACAAGCTCGCTAAGAAGTCGACTCACAAGACCCCCGCCAAGCAGGTCCGCCTGCGCCTGGTCTACATCGACTTCTGGTCCGCGGTGAAGCTGTCCTTCCTGGCGGCCGTGGCCGTCGCGATCGTCACGGTCGTGTCGTACTTCCTGATCTACCTGGTCGTCAGCGCGACGGGCCTCGTCACCAAGCTCGACGAGTTCTTCACGAGCTTCACCGACGGTGGGACGACGCTCTCGCAGTACATCGGGCTTCCCCAGGTGATGGCGTTCGCCGCCATCGTGGCGATCCTCAACCTCGTCGTCATCACCGTGCTGGGCGCGGTCGTCGCGGGAATCTACAACCTCGCGGTCAAGGTGACGGGTGGTCTTCTGGTCGGCTTCACCTCGAACTGAGGCCGATTCGGAAAAACCTCGAGATTCCGGTAAAGTCTTCGAGGTTGACGACATCACGTCGTCGCAACGGGGCTATAGCTCAGGCGGTTAGAGCGCTTCACTGATAATGAAGAGGTCCCAGGTTCAAGTCCTGGTAGCCCCACCCCATCCCCACGGGGCCTTAGCTCAGTTGGTAGAGCGCCTGCTTTGCAAGCAGGATGTCGGGAGTTCGAATCTCCCAGGCTCCACATCTTCTTCATCCCGGCCCCGGCCGTTGCGGGGCTCTCCGCTGTTCAGCCACGCACGGCGCCTGCCGCGCCGCTAAGGTGTCGCAATGGACATGCGAGTCGCCGCGTACGCCGTCATCACCGGCACCGACGATCGCCTGTTGCTCGCGCACTGGGTCGAGGGCCGGCGCGCGGCGTGGACGCTTCCCGGTGGGGGCCTGGAGGCCGGAGAGGATCCGGAGCGGGCCGTCCGCCGCGAGGTGCGGGAGGAGACAGGCTATCGCGTCGTCGTAGATGCCCTCCTCGGCATCCATTCCCGTGTGATCCCCGCCTCGTCGAGGCTCTCCACCGACGCGGAAGGTCCTCTCCACACGCTTCGCGTCGTCTACCGGGCGCATGTCGTCGGCGGACACCTCCGCGCCGAAGTGGGCGGGTCCACCGACAGGGCCCAGTGGTTCGGCCTTCCCGCGGTGCGCAAGCTGCGTCGGGTCCAGCTCGTCGACATCGCCCTGCGCATGGCGAAGCTGCCCCTCCGCGGAGAGAACGAGGAACGGCCGCTCAGGCCCGAGGGACGGTGATGTCGGCGACGGTGGCGTCGTACGCGCGAAGGAGGTCGTCGGCGTCGACGAACAGGCTGTAGCCGTGAGCTCCGGCGCCCATCGCGATGTGCTGTCCGACGATGCTCTCGTCCGCGTAGACCGGCCAATCGTGCGTGCTGCCGATCGGAACGATGGTGCCACGCTCGTAGCCGGTGGCGGCAAGCGCCCGTTCGGGCTCCGGAAGTCGCAGCTTGTTGACGCCGACCACGGCCCGCAGCTTCGGCCAGGAGATGGCACGGTCGCCGGGAACGAGGGCGAAGAGGTACGTGTCGTCGGAGCGTTTGACGACGAGGGTCTTCACGATCGCCGCGGGCGGGATGCCGAGGAGCCCGGCCGCCTCGTCGAGGCTCGCGGCCGCGGGGCGCTCGCGCACATCGACAGAGAGGCCGCGCTCGCGCGCGGCCTCTCTGACTCTGATGGTGGGGTCGCTCACGCGTCCGGCGCACGCAGCGGGTCGTCGGCAACCCACAGCTCGTCATCGGCACGCAGCGTCTGCCAGGCGGCGTACGCGACGCCGGCGGCGGCGACGACGCCGAGGATGATCGCGATGACGCCACCCGCTCCGATGCCGTCGTTCTGGTGCGGCAGCTTCTTGGCGAGGTTCTTGGACGCCTTCTTGCCGTACTTCTCGGCGCGCTTGGCGTACTTGTGGGCGTCGAGGTCGAAGCCCTGACCCTTGGCGAGACGGTCACGGGTGTCGCCCGCGGCGTCCCAGACCGACATCGCCCCGCCGACGACAGCACCGGCGGCCGGAATGACCTTGTTGCTGAGGAAGCGGTTGCTGTACTTCACGCTCTTGTCGACGTAGGGCGCGGCGTACTTGTTGTAGCCGTCCTGCACGGCGGGAACGAGGTCTTCGCGGCTGAAGCGACCGAGCTGGTGGCCGGCTTCGCGAGCCACCTTTCCGCTCTCGCCCAGCAGCACCTGCTGCGACTCCCACACCTTCGCGGCGTGCTTCTGGAGCTTGCGCAGTTCCTTCTTGCTCTTGCGGCTGAGGCCCACGGCTCATCCTCCCTGTCGATGGGATGTACGTTGCTTCATCTTGCCAGACCGAGCGGTGCCCACCACGGACCCTTGCAGATAACTCTGAGAGAATGTACCCATGGCTACTCACACCGCCGTCGCGACCTTGCACACCAACCACGGCGACATCGTGGTCAACCTGTTCGGCGACCACGCTCCCCGTACCGTCCGCAACTTCATCGGCCTGTCCGATGGAACCCAGGAATGGACCAACCCCGCCACCGGCGCCAAGGGCGAAGGTCCCCTCTACAAGGACGTCATCTTCCACCGCATCATCCCCAACTTCATGATCCAGGGCGGCGACCCGCTCGGCCAGGGCATCGGCGGGCCCGGCTACAACTTCAACGACGAGATCCACCCCGAGCTCGACTTCACCGCGCCCTACAAGCTGGCGATGGCGAACGCCGGCCTCCGTCGCAACGCCATCACCGGTCAGCCGGAAGGCACGAACGGCTCGCAGTTCTTCATCACGACCGACCCGACGCCGTGGCTGCAGGGCAAGCACACGATCTTCGGCGAGGTCGCCGACGACGCGTCGAAGGCTGTCGTCGACGCCATCGCCGCGGTGCCCACCGGCGCACAGGACCGTCCGAAGGCCGACGTCGTCCTGCACTCGGTCGACGTCGTCTCGGTCTGACCTCCAAGGCGGCGGCGGGTGTCCACGACCGACGATTTCCGTCGTAACAGCGACAACTTCTGTTATCGGCATCCTGATCGGCAGAGCTTCGTGCTCTGCCAGCGGTGCCTGCGAACGGTCTGTTCGGAGTGTCGCACCCCCGCCGCCGTCGGCGTGATCTGCCCGGAGTGCATGGCGCAGCAGCGCGCTGCCGAGACTCCGGCGCAGAAGAAGGCCGAACGCCGCTGGGCCTCATCGCGTCCGCTGGTCGCCGTCTCCGCCGGCCGCCCGGTGGCCACATTGGCGATCATCGCCATCACGGGCCTCGTCTACATCATCGGCATCATCCCGGGACTGGGCCAGATCCTCAGCAGCGAGCTGCTGTTCTACGGCCCCTACCTGGTGCCGCAGTTCGGCTCCTTCGAGCCGTGGCGCCTCCTCACGGTGTCTCTCGTTCACTCCGGCTTCTTCCACATCGGCCTGAACATGCTGGCCCTGTGGTTCATCGGGCGGAATCTCGAACCCCTGCTCGGCCGTTGGCGGTTCGTCGCCCTCTACGTGCTGGGGACGCTCGGCGGATCGGTCGCGGTGGCGTTGCTCGCTCCGCTGACGCCCGTCGTGGGCGCCTCCGGCGCGATCTTCGCGCTCTTCGGCGCTCTGCTCGTGATCGGTCGCCACATCGGCGCCGATATCCGCGTGATCGCCGTACTCATCGGCATCAACTTCGCGTGGCCGTTCGTGGTGGCGCTGATCACCTCGATCGGCACGGGCGACTTCATCTCCGCGCTGAACGGCGTCGGTGTCTCGTGGCAGGCTCACCTGGGCGGGCTGATCACGGGCGCGGCCGTCGGGTTCGTCTACGCGCGAACGCGTCTCGCACGCCAGAAGGGCCTGCAGATCGGGCTTCTGGTCGCGGTGGCGGTGGTGCTGCTGGGACTGCTCGTCGTCCCCGTCGTCGTGTACTACTGAGGGTTATCCACAGCCTCATCCACAGGTGGGGATGAATTACACGTGTGTAACTCGGGCGAGATTCAGCGCCAGCGGGTGGTCATCAGGAAGCCCACGAAGGCGATTCCGAAGCCGATGACCAGGTTCCACGGGCCGATGCCCGGGATGGGGAACTGCGAGTTGCTCAAGTAGAAGACCAGAACCCAGACCAGGCCGACGAGCATCAGGCCGATCATGATGGGCAGGAACCACACAGGGTTCGGTGCCGATGCGCCTTCGTTGCGCTCTGCGATCGGGTCGTCGCCGTTACCAGTTCGAGCCATGCGGCCCAGTCTAATGCTCAGGTGCGGCGCGACCCACGGAACTAGAATCGCCTGGTGTCCACCGCCTCCTCGCCTCAGACCCGTCGCGATGCCCGTCGGCGTCCCGCGCGACGGCGCGGTGTCTCGGTGATCGGGGTCATCGGCGACCTCCTCCTGACAGCGGGTGTCCTCGTCCTGCTCTTCGTCGCGTGGCAGCTCTGGATCGGCGACGCGATCATCGGGGCGCAGTACAAGAACGAAGCGAACTCGCTGACGGAGCAGTGGGCGACCGACCCGCCTCCGCCGCTTCCCTCCCCGTCGGGAAGCCCGACGGGGTCGCCCGCCCCGACGGCGCCGGCGACGGCTGATCCTCCCGCGCTCCCGCAACCGGGCAACGGTGAGGTGTTCGGGGTCATGCGCATCCCGCGTCTCGGTGCGGACTGGCAGTTCAAGCTGGCCGGCGGCGTGAGCTCCTCGGTGACGCTCGATCCGATCGGCATCGGTCACTACCCCGACAACGCGATGCCCGGACAGGTGGGCAACTTCGCGATCGCCGGACACCGGGGCAGCCACGGTGCGCCGTTCGCCGACCTCCCGTCCCTGCGGATCGGGGATGCGATCGTGGTCGAGACTCCGGACGGCTGGTACACCTACCGCTACCGGAACCTCGAATACGTGCAGCCCGACGGTGTGGGCGTCCTCCTGCCGGTCCCGCAGGAGACACAGGTCGAGGCGACGGATCGGCTGATCACCATGACGACGTGCAGCCCCCGCTACGGCTTCTCGGAACGCGCCATCGGCTACGGGGTGTTCGAGTCCTTCACCCCCCGCGCCAACGGCGCCCCTGCTTCGCTGACCACTGGAGCCGCCTGATGTACGGAGCCCTCTGGCGTGTGCTGCCCGGACCCTGGTGGGTGCGCACCCTCATCCTTCTCGTCCTCGCGGCCGCGGTCCTCTACGGACTCTTCTTCTACGTCTTCCCCTGGGTGAGCGACATCGTGTACCCGCAGGAGGTCACGGTCGAGTGAGCCGATGGCGCGTGGTCGTCGTCGACAACCGCGACAGCTTCGTCCACACTCTCGCCGGGTATCTGAGCGATCTCGGGGCGAGGGTCGAAACGGTACCGGCCGATGATCCTTCGCTCTCGGGTTCGCTCCCGGCTCGGGCGGACGCCGTGGTCATCTCGCCCGGCCCGGGACACCCGGATGCCGCCGGTCGCTCGGTCGAGATGATCCACGCCGCGCACGCGAGTGGCATCCCTCTTCTCGGTGTCTGCCTCGGGCATCAGGCGATCGCGGTCGCGTTCGGTGCCCGCGTGGGTCATGCCCCCGAGCTCCTGCACGGGATCACGAGCCGCATCCGTCATGACGGACGCGGGGTGTTCGCCGACCTGCCTGACGGGTTCGAGGCGACGCGCTACCACTCCTTGGCTGTACAGGAGGAGACCCTGCCGCCGGAGCTCGAGGTCACGGCCCGCACCGACAGCGGGGTGATCATGGGCCTCCGGCATCGTTCCGCCCCGCTCGTGGGCGTGCAGTTCCACCCCGAGAGCGTGCTGACCGAGGGCGGGCATCAGCTGCTCGGTCGGTGGATGCAGGATGCCGGGTGCGAGGGCGCCGCCGAGAGAGGCGCCGCTCTCCACCCGCGCGGGATCAGGAGCCGGAGCAGAACGTGAGCGTGATCTCGCTGTGGACCGGCACTTCGCCCGGGGCCAGCGACTGCGTCTTCACCGTCGGCGCGGACGCAGCCGGGCATCCGGGGTCCTCCTGCGTCTTGACCGTGAGCTGGATCGCGTCGGACTCGAGCTGACGCTTCGCGGCATCCACGGTGTACCCCGTGTAGTCCACGATCACGACATGCCCGCTGGCGACGACGAGATTGACCGTGGTCCCCTTCGCGATCTCCGAACCCGATGTGACGCTCGATGACACGATCGTGCCGGCGGCGAGGGACGGGTCGTTCTGACGTCGGATCGACCCCACCGAGAGACCCGCCTGTTGGAGCGCCGTCCGGGCCGCGTCCTCGTTCATCCCCTCGAGAGTGGGCACCGTGGCCAGATCGGGGCCGCTGGAGACGTACAGGACGATCTCCTGGCCCTCTGCGACGGAGGTGTCAGCGGTGGGAGTGGTGCGGGTCACGTTGCCGGCTGCGATCTTGTCGCTCGGCTCGTCTACGCGCTTCGCGACGAGATCCTGCCCCTGCAGGGTCTCGACGGCACGGTCGTACGACATGTCCACGACGTTCGGGACCGCCCGACCCGCAGACGGCACATCGTTCGAGGGCTGGATCTGCATCACCCAGAACAGCACGGCGACCAGGAGCACGGCGAGCACCGTGACGCCGGCCCAGATCCACGCGACCGGCGGGCCGGGCTGCGTGCGACGCATCGTGGTGTCGGTGCTCAGCTGGCGGAGCGAGCGAGCGGTCTCGGCGGCCTGACGCGGGTTCGGACCGTAGAGCTCGTTCGACAGCGCCGACATCTGGCGCTTCGTGGGTCCCTTGCCGTCGACGGTGGCATCCAGGGCTTCGCGGAAGCTCGCGGCATCCTGCGGGCGCTGGAACGGGTCCTTCGCGAGGGCGCGGAGCACGATGGCATCCAGAGCCGTGGAGACCGTCTCGCTGACCTCGCTCGGCGGAACGGGGGCTTCGCTGACGTGCTGGTAGGCCACCGCGACGGGGGTCTCGCCGCGGAACGGAGGCCGACCGGTCAGGAGCTCGTAGAGAACGACGCCCGTGGAGTACAGGTCGGCGCGTGCGTCGACGGACTCGCCCTTCGCCTGCTCGGGGGAGAAGTACGCGGCGGTACCGACGATCGCCGTGGTCTCGGCGACGGTGGAGGAGGAGTCGGACACCGCGCGGGCGATGCCGAAGTCCATGACCTTCACGCCGCCGGACTCGGTGATCATCACGTTGCCGGGCTTGATGTCGCGGTGCACGACACCGGCGCGATGCGAGTACTCCAGCGCCTCCAGGATGCCGTCGGCATAGCGGAGCGCATCGTCGGTCGGTACCGGGCCCGCGGCGATGATGTCCTTCAACAGGCGCCCGTGCACCAGTTCCATGACGATGTACGGAACGGGGCGTTCCTGACCGTCCGCACCCGTCTCGACGTCCTCGCCGGCGTCGAACACCCGCACGATCGTGGGGTGCGCCATGCGCGACGCGGCCTGCGCCTCGAGACGGAAACGCGTGCGGAACGCCGCGTCGCCGGCGAGGTCGGCCTTGAGGATCTTGATCGCCACGGTGCGCCCGAGCGTCTGGTCGTAGCCGCGGTAGACGCTCGCCATCCCGCCACGACCGATGAGGTCGTCAACGCGGTAGCGTCCCGACAGGACGCGCGTCTCAGTGGTCACGAAAAAACTCCAGGCGTGGTGCGTGTGCGAGAGAGGTCAGTTCTTGGGGCTTGCGCTCGGGCTGGGCGACGCACCACCGGTGATGGTGGCGGATGCCTCGCCCGAGGGGCCGGCCGTACGGTCGGTCCCCGAGCAGCTCACCGTGTAGGTCACCTTGAGGGTCGACCCGGGGGAGTTGTTCACCATCAGCTGGGCGTTGCGCTCATCGGGAGAGAACGACGCGGTCGAGGAGCCGTTGGTGACGAACGTTCCGCCCGTCGCGGTGAAGTTGTAGGACGTGACGTTCCCGGTACCCGCGGGGCAGGTGTACTGCTGCCACGAGACCTGCTCGGTGGCGCCGGCCGGCACCGACGTGGGGAGCGTGGGCGCACCCGGCTGCGTGAGGGGCGTCTCTTCGCCGTACGTGGTCACCGTGATGTTGGTGCCGGCGGGGTTGCGGCCCGTCGGATCGACGGTGTAGACCTTGCCGATCTCGTCCGCGGTGGTCGCTGCGTTTCCGGTGGCGCACGTCGCCGCGAGGTTGTTCTCGCGGAGGATCGCGCGCGCCTCGTCACAGGTGCGACCCACGAGCTCGAGGGCGTCGACGTCGATCAGGCTCTGCGTCGGGGTCGAGGACGGGGTCGGCGTCGACGCGCTCGGTACCGGCGCAGGAGCGGTCGGAGCGGTGCTCGAGGGCGCGGCATCCGGCTGATCCTGGTTGGTGAGCAGAGCGGCGAGGGTACCGCCGAGAACGAGCACGAGCAGGACGATGAGAGCGATGAGCGGCCACGTCAGGCGGCTCCGCTTCTTCTTCTGCGGCACCGTCTCTTCGGTGTGCTCCTCGGTGAGGAGCGAGGTCGCCGCCGGCGTCGGCATGAGTCGCGTCGCCGCACCGGTCTGTCCAGGCGAGAGGAGCTGCGTGACGTCGTCGGCGACCGCGGCACCGGCGGCGATCGCGGGAACGGCTGCGGCGGCGGCCGCGAGGTCGCCACGACGCAGCGCCGTCGCGGCGCGCGAGACAGCCGCGGCCGAGGCGGGACGCTCGTCGGGCTTCTTGGCGATCATCGCCATCACGAGGTTCTGCACCGGGACGGCGACGGTGGGGGGCAGGGGAGCAGGCTGCTCGTTGATCTGCGCCATCGCGATGGCGACCTGCGACTCGCCGGTGAACGGTCGCTTGCCCGCGAGGCACTCGTACGCGACGATTCCGAGCGAGTAGATGTCGGTCGCGGGCGAGGCCGGGTGTCCCGATGCCTGTTCGGGCGAGAGGTACTGGACGGTGCCCATGACCTGGCCGGTGGCCGTCAGGGGGACCTGGTCGGCGATACGCGCGATCCCGAAGTCGGTGATCTTGACGCGCCCGTCGGGAGTGATGAGCAGGTTGCCCGGCTTGATGTCGCGGTGCACGAGACCCGCCGCGTGTGCGGCCTGCAGGGCCGCCGCGGTCTGCGCGACGATGTCGAGCGTCTTGTCGGTCGAGAGCGACCCCTCGCGCTCGATGATCGTCGACAGAGCCTCACCGGGGACGAGCTCCATCACGAGGAAGGCGCTGCCGTCCTCCTCGCCGTAGTCGAACACGCTGGCGATGCCCTCGTGGTTCACCAGGGCGGCGTGACGGGCCTCGGCGCGGAAGCGCTCGAGGAACCCGGGGTCGCCCATGTACTCGTCTTTGAGGATCTTGATGGCGACGGTGCGTCCGATGACGTGATCCGTCGCCTCCCACACCTCGCCCATGCCACCGATCGCGATACGCGAATCGAGCTCGTAGCGTCCTCCGAAGGTCACTCCCTGCGTCGGTCTCATTTACCCAGCACCGCCTCCATGACCTTCTTCGCTATCGGGGCGGCGATGTCGTTGCCGCTCCCGCTCTGCCCCTGGCCCCCGCCGTTCTCGACCACCACGGCGACGGCGACCTTGGGGTCGTCGGCCGGAGCAAAACCCGTGAACCAGAGCGAGAACGGACGGGACGCGCCGTTCTCGGCGGTCCCGGTCTTACCCGCGACCTGGACCCCGTCTATTCTTGCATTCGACGCGGCGCCGTCCTGGACGTTCGCCGTCATCATCGAAACCATCTGCGCATCGAGATCCGCATCGAGCGCGCGACCGAACTCGCTGTCGGAGCGTTCGTCGGTCACCGACAGGTCGGACTCGATCACCCGGTCGATCATTCGCGGGTTCATGACCATCCCGCCGTTGGCGATGCCCGCGGACACCATCGCCATCTGCAGAGGGGTCGCGGTGACCTGGCCCTGCCCGAACCCGCTGAGCGCGGTCTGCGCGGCGTCGAGGCCGGACGGGTAGCTGGACGCCGTCGAGGTGAGCGGCATCGAGAACTGCTTGTTGAAGCCGTACTTCTCGGCCTCGGCGCGGATCGCGTCGTCGCCGAGCTCGACGGCCAGCTCGGCCATCGGGATGTTGCAGCTCAGCCGGAGCGCCGTCGCGATCGTGACGGTGTCACCCCCGCCGCACGTCCCGCCGCCGGCGTTCTGCACGACGCTCGTCGACTGCGGCAACGTGTACTGGGACACGTTGGGGAAGGTCGAGTCGGGGGTGTACTTCCCGGATGCCAACGCCGCCGACGCCACGACGAGCTTGAACGTCGACCCCGGAGGGTTGAGGTTCCCGGCGATGGCGCGGTTGTCCATGGGCCGCGAGGGGTCGGACATCAGCTGCTCGTACGCGGAGTTGACGGCATCCGTGTCGTGCGAGGCGAGGGCGTTCGTGTCGTAACTCGGGGTGGACACCATCGCCAGGATGCGGCCGGTCGACGGTTCGATCGCGACCACGGCACCCTGCAGTCCGCCGAGCGCGTCCCACGCGGCGCGCTGGACGTTCGCGTCGAGCGACAGCTCCACGTTCGCTCCGCGGGGGGCCTGTCCGGTGATGGCGCGGTTGATGCGCGAGAAGAACTCGTTCTCGCCCGAGCCGCTCAGCACGGTGTTCTCGGCGTCCTCGATCTGCGTGCGCGAGTCGAGGACCGCGTTGACGTACCCGGTGACGGGAGCCCACATCTGCGCGTCGGCGTACTGGCGCTGCCAGCTGTACACGTCGTCGGCCGGCACCGACTGGGCGATGGGGGTGCCGCTCGCGATGATCGAGCCGCGCTGGATCTCGTACGAGTCGTACAGCGCGCGCGTGTTGCCGGGAGTATTGGTGAGGTTGCCCGCCTGGGCGACCTGGATGATGCTCGTCGAGGCGAACAGCGCGACGAACATCGCCAGCATCACGATGCTGAGGCGTCGGAGTTCTTTGGTCACGGTGCCTCCTCCGGTCGGGGAGCGCCGAGGGGCGCGGTCGTGGACGTCATCAACCGATCACCACCCGGGGGCGGCTGCGCACGGCATCCGAGATCCGGAGCAGGAAGGCCACGATGATCCAGTTGGCCACGAGCGAGGAACCGCCGGCGGCCAGGAACGGGGTCGTGAGGCCGGTCAGCGGAATGACCCGCGTGACGCCGCCGACCATGATGAACACCTGGAGCGCGATGGTGAACGAGAACCCCGTCGCCAGGAGCTTGCCGAAGTCGTCCTGCCCGGCGAGACCGATGCGGATGCCGCGGCTCGCGAACACCATGTACAGCGCGAGGATCGCGAACAGTCCGACCAAGCCCAGCTCTTCGCCCAGGCTCGGCACGATGTAGTCGCTCTGCGAGAGGGGGGTGATGTAGGGGCGCCCCTGACCCAGACCGGTGCCGAACAGACCGCCGTGCGCGAGGCCGAAGATGCCCTGGACCAGTTGGTAGCTGCCGCCGTCGGCATTGACGACATCGGTGTTGAACGCGTCGAGCCAGTTGGTGAAGCGGCCGTTGACGTACGGAAGGACCCGGGATGCCAGGAACGCCCCGGTCGCGGCCAGGACCACGCCGATGAGCACCCAGCTCGTCTTGCCGGTCGCGACGTAGAGCATCGCGACGAACATCCCGAAGATGAGCAGACCGGTACCGAGATCGCGTTGCAGGACGATGATGCCGAGCGACACGAGCCAGATGATGAGGAGCGGACCGAGCTCACGGGCACGCGGCCAGGTCATGAACAGGAAGCGCGTCCCGGTCGAGGTGAGGCTCTCTCGCGTGCGGACCAGGTAGCCGGCGAAGAAGATCGCGAGGCAGATCTTCGCGAGCTCACCCGGCTGGAACGACACGAAACCCAGCGAGACCCACACGTCGGCGTTCTGTTCCGTCCCGAGGCCCGGAACGAACGGCAGCAGGAGGAGCAGGATGCCGATGAGGCCCGAGAGGTAGGTGTACCGGAACAGCACGCGGTAGTTGCGCACGAAGATCACCACCGCGAGGGCGGCGACCAGGGCGATGGCCGCCCAGGCGATCTGGCGGTTGGAGGTGGCATCCCAGCCCTCGAGACGAACCGCGAGGTCGATGCGGTAGATCATCGCGATGCCGATGCCCGTGAGCACCGTGGCGATCGGGAGCACGAACGGGTCGGCATCCCGTGCGCGGAGTCGGAGGACGACGTGCATGATCAACGCGAGGACGGCGGGGACGCTCGCGAGTATGAGGAAGCCCGACTCGACCGTGCCGTTCACCCCCAGCTGCACGAGCACGAGTGCGGCGCCGTAGACGACGATCGCGAAGAGCAGCAGGCCGAGCTCGCGATTGCGCTGCGTCGCGGGAACGCGGATCTTCTTCAGCGCGCGCATGACCGCCGTGTCGGTCGACACGGCGTTGTCGCGGGTCAGCTTCTGATCGGTCATCCGCTGGCCTCCTGGGCGGGACGCAGACGCTGCACGATCTGTTCGGCATCCGACAGGGAGCGCGCGGAGATCGTCGCCTCGACCGTCTGGCGGTCGAAGTCGGTGAGGTCGGCGAGGACGATGTTCGTGTCTTCGTACACCGACGACAGGGAGAACGGTCCGATGGACTGCTGGATGCCGCGGTAGATGACGACCGAGTCGTCATCGGCGCCCACGTAGTACCGCGTCTGCGTCCAGTTGTAGCCGGCGAAGAGTCCGAGACCGATGCCGGCCAGCACGATCACCAGCGCGGCCAGCCACCCGAGACGGCGTCGCCGTGCTCGGCGACGGTCTTCTTCGATGAGCTCCTCGAGGAACTCCGCGGCGGGCTCGAAGTGCGTCGGTTCGTTCGCCGCCTGGCGGACGGGGTGCAGCCAGTTGGAGCGGGCGGGTCGCGCCGCGGGGACGACCAGGCCGGCCGGGTTCAGCGCGGAGCCGACGATGGTCGGCGTGCCGGTGAACAGGGGATGCTGGCCGCCCACGTCGACGATCACGACGGTGACGTTGTCGGGTGCCCCTCCGTCGAGCGCCTGCTTCAAGAGGGTGTCGGCGGTGCGGGCGGGCGGCATCCCGAGGGCCAGGGCCCGATCGGTGTGCGTGTCGTCGACGACACCGGAGAGCCCGTCTGAGCACAGCAGCCAGCGGTCGCCGTCGAGGGTCGGCATGATGAACGTGTCGATCTCGGGATCGGGGTCCATGTCGCCGAGGACGCGCATGAGCACCGAGCGTCGGGGGTGGTACCGCGCCTCTTCGGGAGTGATGCGGCCCGAGTCGACGAGGCGCTGCACGAACGTGTGGTCGGTCGTGATCTGGGTGAGCTCGCCGTCGCGGTACAGGTAGATGCGCGAGTCGCCGATGTGCCCGATGACGGCGTAGTCGTCGACCATGATGAGGGCGCTCACGGTCGTGCCCATGCCGGCCAACTCGGGACGGCGCGCCACGGTGTCGATGAGTTCGGCCGCGGTGTCGGACAGGGCATCGCGCAGGGCGTGCTCGGCGTCGGCGGGGGTCGGGAAGGGCTGGTCCAGCGCGGTCAGATGGTGGATCGCGAGGCTCGACGCGACATCACCGCCCGCGTGACCGCCCATCCCGTCGGCGACCACGAAGAGATTCGAGCCGGAATAGCCCGAATCCTGATTGTTGGAGCGCACCTTGCCCGTGTGGGAGATGGCGGCGCTCGAGCCCTGGAAGACCATGGAGGAGGGTTACTTCCTCAGCTCGAAGGTCGTCGCGCCCACCTTGATCGGAGCGCCGACCTTCACCTGCACGGGGGATGCCACGCGCACCCCGTCGTGCGTGGTGCCGTTGGTCGAGTCGAGATCCTGCAGCATCCACTGGTTTCCCCACAGCACGAGGCGTGCGTGGTGGCTCGAGGTGTAGTCGTCGCGGACGACGAGACCGGACTCGCTCGATCGGCCGATCGTGAGCGGTTCGGTGCCCAGCGGAAGCTCGAGGCCGACCTTGGGGCCGCTCGTGATGACGATGCGCGACACGGCGTCGGTGGTCGCGAGTCCTCCTGCGGGGGCGGGCGCCGGGGCGGCCGGGCGCTTGACCTGCGTGGTCACCGCGTCGGGAGAGGCGACCGGCGCGGGAGCTGCGGGCGCGGATGCCGCCGGCTCGGGGAGCTTGCGCACCTTCACGCCGAAAAGGTCGGCGCGCAGCGAATAGACCACGCCGAACACGAAGAACCACATGAGGACGAGGAAGCCGCCCTGCAGCAGCAGAAGAGTCAACGGACTCATGACAGGGGCCCCCGCTCCCGAACGTCGAACATGCGCGTGGCGTCGGAAACCGCCGCGCGCCGAGCCGGCTGAGCCTGCGCCACCACACGGAAAACGATCGTGGTGCGACCGATGGAGATGGTCGAGTCAGGCGGCAGTGCGGCTTCTGACACCTTACGGCCGTTCAGGGTGGTGCCGTTCGTCGACCCGAGGTCGCGGACCATCGCGCGCTCGCCGTCCCACAGGATCTCGACGTGTTTACGGCTGGTTCCCGCGTCGGGGATCGTGATGTCGGCGTCACTGCCGCGGCCGATGACCGTGCGGGCCCGGGTCAGTTCGTGACGCGTGCCGTCGATGTCGACCACGCCGCGCCACGCCACCGTGCCTTCGCTGGTCCGCGAGTCGACGCGAAGGGTTCCCGTCGACAGAGACGAGTCCTGTTCGATCGAGATGCTGAGTGGACCGGCGAACGAGTATCCCTGCGTGCTCGCGTGCTTCTTGACGAGGGTGGTGAGCTCGGTCACCAGGGTAGACCCCAGCGCACTCATCTTCTCGTCGTCTGCGGGGGACAGGCGCACGGCGAAGGTGTTGGGCGCGAGGATGCGGTCGCGCGTGACCACCACGGCCTTCTTGTCGAGCTCGCTGCGCAGCGCCGAAGCGATCTCCACCGGCTGGATGCCGCTGCGGAAGGTCTTCGCGAACGCACCATTGACGGCGCGTTCGAGACCTTTCTCGAAACTGTCGAGTAGTCCCACGAGACTCCTTCGGGCAGGCAGACCAGTAGGCACATCGTAGTCAGGGCGGCTGTGCAGGTCATGGATGCCGCGTGCGGGGCCGCGTTTCGCCGTGCCGACGCTGCCGTGATATTCTCGGGAAGTTGGTCGCGTGGCATCCTGGATGCCGCGCACGCGCGAGTGGCGGAATAGGTAGACGCGCTGGCTTCAGGTGCCAGTGCCTTCACGGGCGTGGGGGTTCAAGTCCCCCCTCGCGCACAGACAACAATGAAGGGCCCCGGGTTTTCCCGGGGCCCTTTCTCGTCTGCGGGCTCAGCCGCGTTAGGGAGCTGTGGCGTATAGGCAAGAACGTGTGTATGGGTCGGGCGTGTCAGGGGAGGATTTGCATGTCCCGTTCCGGGGGGTGTGGTCTCATCAACTCGACCCGACCGTTGCGTATCGCGAGTTCCTCACTGGGGGAGCCGAAGAGATCACCGAAGAACTCGCTCGTTAGACACACCTGTGCATAATGACCTACGCGACGCTTGTGGTAGGCCAGCTGATCAGCGAGCACGTCGAGGTCTAGATCGCCTTCGTACTCCGCTCGGCGCGAAATCGTGTTGTTGGTGGGAGCCATCCGCATGGACATCGGCGGGACGATTCCGTCCACGTTGCCCCACCCGATGAAGAGGTCGCCATGTGAGAGGTCGTTGCGGATCGATGTGAAGCGCTCGAATTCGCTCTGAAGTGCTGCGGAGATCACGCTGTCTTCACTGTCATGCACCCGGACTGCCCTGCAGCGATCGAAGAACATCCGACCGGCGACACCCGCAGTGCTATCGACTAGTGCGGACATCAGAGCCTCGTCTTGTGGGTCGACAGCATTTGCGTGAATGAGTAGATCGCGTCGTTGTCGAGCAAAGAGTCGCATGTGAAAGACGACGCGGGAGAACTCGTAGTGATACCGACCGAATGCGCGATAGGCATTGTCGATTACACGGGCTGAATCGGCAGTGACCCCCGCGCTGCGGGCCACTGTCCGGTAGGTCGGCTCGGGCGGATCGTCGGGCATGTGTTCATTCTCGAGCAGTCAGCGATAATCGGGGGCGCATCCACCGTTCTCAGGCGGAGACCTCGGAGAAGCAAGATCAGAGATGCTGAATCGCTTCGCGAACTACTTCGGCGGCATCCTTGGGGGAGATCGCTGTCACGCACTGATGACCCAGCGATGCGCCCCACTCGACGGCAGTCGGAAGTCGAACAAACGAGACGCTGGCCATCGATGTGTACGGCCCCTGCCGTTTGAAGAGTTCGGAAGCCTTTGAATTGATGTGGCCAGCTCGAGCAAGAGCCCACAGGTCGTAGAGGTCTCGCGGTGCTCCTCGGTCATTCCACGCCGCTAGTTTCGCCGCCACGAACGCTGAGAGGGTGAGGACCCGCAGGTGCGCGGGAGGAGCGTCGCTATATCGCTGCTCAATGTTCATGATCTCCGTTGGCCAGGCTGGATAACCATCCGCTGAGAGCAGCTGGATCTGAACTCGCACGTCGCCCACCTGCATGACCGAAGGATCGGGGTGCTTCGTGTCCTTCAATGGTGGGGTGAACGTCACGGCGCCAAAGGTACGCCGCATATGGCGGACCAGGGCACTCTCGATTCTCTCGGCGACCGCGGTTCGGTCTCTAAGTGCGAGCAGGTCGATGTCCTCTGATAGGCGGAGGTCGGTGAGGTGCGTGCGTGACAGCGCGGTGCCGCCGAAGAAGACCAGATCGTCGGTTCCGATGCTGCTGATTGCTGCGAGGGCGTGGGAGATCAGGTGGTCGCGGATGACCTGTTCCGAGTCGACGCCGAAAAATGTTTGAACGGTCTCCCGTTCGCGGTCATCGAGCATCCCAGGAGTGGGTGTCTCAGTCACTTTCGACTTCCCATCGCTTCATCGCGTTCCGCACGCTGGGAGAGATCGCTCGCGCTCGCGAGACGATCCTCGCAAACTCTTCCGGCTGGACTCGCGCCATCAGATTCTCGACGGCACCGAGCACCTCCAGTCGAATCCCCTCCCGATTCGTCCGGGCTAGCAGATCGAAGAGCGTCTGCTCAGGTGTGGTGATGAGCCCATTGCCGAGGGATGTGCGCTCGAGAACCAGCTCGAGATCGTTCATTCTCCGTGGGACGAACTTGACGACGCCGTTCCCCTGGAGAGTGACGGGCGCGTATCCCCGCCGGGGTACCGCGACGGTGGCGACTCCGATGGCACGGGGAATGGCTGCCCAGTGACGAGCGGCGCTGACGCCCATCAGAGCGGAGTTTCGTGCGCCGAATCGAGCGGTCGCGATAGCGAGCGCTGCCGCTTCCAGGGGAGGCTTCCAGGTCCGACCGTCGTGACCGTCCGGAGGGACCGCGTAAATGCCGTGGGCCAAGCGAGTCAGCCCACCCTTCTCCACGAGACGTTCAACCACTCGCCAGGTGTTCTGGGTCAGCTCAGGCACGTCTTTGAGACGCAGGGTGCGTAGTGGAGCTCGCGCCACCGCGCGCACTATGTCTAGGTCTGCAGCCACGGCGTCCTCTTGTCATCGGAATTATACGTTGCACGTATATTTCAGCTGATTCTAGGTGTGCTGCCGATCAAGCGACCGCCGCGTGAGACGCGCTTGCATCCAGACCACGAGCAGCACCACCGCGGCACCGGCCGCGGCGAGGAGCACCGTGACGGCGATGTCACCCGAGGGCGCGAGGGACGAGCCGGCGTCGTCCTGCCAGGGCCAGAGGGCGCGGAGCGAGCCGAGCATCAGACCCGTCATCAGGGCGAGCATTCCGGCGTGGAACCGCGCGAGGAGCACGCGCAGGACGTTGACGAAGAGGCTCAGCCCGACGACCGCGCCGACGGCGAACGCCAGGATGTAGGGCATGTCGCGCTCGTTCAGCGCGACCAGCGTCGTCTCGTAGAGGCCGAACACGAGTAGCAGGAACGCTCCCGAGAGCCCCGGCAGCACGAGGGCGCAGACCGCGACCGAGGCCGCCAGCGCGACGACGACGAGCGGCGGGTCCTCAACCGAGCCGGAGGGCAGGCCCGTCACGAAGAAGGCCGCCACCGCGGCGACGAGCGCGAGAAGGCCCAGCCGCCACGTCCATTCCCCACCCAGCAACCGGATCGGGATGAGCAGGGATGCCGCGATCATGCCGCCGAAGACCGCCCGGGTCTCGGTCGGGTAGTCCTGCACGAGGGGCGCCAGGACGCGCGCGCCGAGGACGACAGCGAGCACCATGCCGATGAGTACCGGAGCCACGACACGCCAACGCACCGCGCGGAAGTGCCGCGCGCTGCGTGCGAGTCCGCGCCCGCGCACGACGTCTGTCACCGCGACCGTGCCGCGCACGATGTGACTCGCCGCATCGATCAGCGTCGCGTACACCCCCACGATCAACGCGACCGTGCCCCCGCTGACCCCCGGGATGACTTCCACCGCCCCGATCAGGGCGCCGCGGACCACATCGAGAGCGGGGCGGAGAGGCGAACGTCGGTCGGCAAGGGTGTCGGCCATTCGGTCCACGCTAGGCGAGGGTCATCCGGTGGCCAAACCGCTCTCGGCCCGGGCGCTCTCTGCTGCGTGCGGGCAGTCGGGTTTACTGGTCGGATGCCGAAGACCCGACGCACCGGCCTGATCGTGACGCTCGTCCTCGGCGGCGTCCTCGCCGTCGTGGCGGTGTGGCCGCAGCTGGTCGGCGCGCAGCGCCTGCAGGGGGTGGCGCAGCTGATCCCCTTCCGCGGCATCCTGGCTCTCGGCTTCGCCGCGCTCGCCGTGGTCGCGGGGGTCATCGCCCTGCTCCGGAAGCGGTGGGGTGTGGCGGCGGGGCTGGCGATGGCGCTCGCCGCGGCGTCGCTCGGAAACGGAGCCGTGCTCGTCGTGCGCGGTGGGGGCGGGTCGGCTCCCGAGGGCGAGCTGGTCGTGGTGGCGTGGAACACCTACGGGGGCGGAGCCTCGCCCGAGAGCATCGCCCGACTCGTCCGCGAGACCGGGGCGGACGTCGTGAGCCTGCCCGAGACCGACGCGGACGCGGCGGCGGAGGTCGTCGGCATCCTGTCCCGCGAGGGGATCCGCATGACACCCTCGACGCTCGTCGCCGCCCCGGGGGACGAGCCGGTGCCCACGACGCTTCTCGTTGCGGAGTCGATGGGGCCCTATGTTCTCGATCTCGCGGCCGGTTCGACACCCGGCGTGCCCAGCGGCGTCTTCCGACCGGCTCAGGGCGGGGGACCGACGCTCGTCGCCGCGCACCCGCTGCCCCCGTTGCCGCTGATCATGACCGACTGGACCGAGGGGATGGACTGGGTGGCGGCGCAGTGCTCGAGTCCCGACGTCATCCTCGCCGGCGACCTCAACTCCACGCTCGATCACCTCGCGGGTCTGGGGCGGAACGGCGGAACGGTGGGAGAGTGCCGGGATGCCGCCGCCGAGGCGGGAGCGGCCGCGGTGGGAACCTGGCCGGTGCGCCTTCCCCCGGGGCTTGCGGCGCCCATCGACCACGTGCTCGTCGGGTCGGCGTGGGAGGTGCGCGGATTCGAGGTGCGCACCGACTTCGACGACGCCGGCAGCGACCACCGGCCGATCGTCGCAACACTCTCGCGCAGCTGACCTTTACGCGGTCGTCGGCACGCGCCTAGGTTGGGCGTCATGTCGGAGAAGCGCAGAGAAGAAGAGGCGTACGCCCTCGCCGCCCAGCAGGCCGCGGCGGCGGAGGAGGACAGCGCCACGGACGACACGTCGGTCGACGCCGACGAGCCGCTCGAGGAGAGCGAAGAGCCGAACTAGGCCCCGTCGACGCGCCGGTTGTGGATCGCCACGGCGGCGAAGTACGGCACGAGCAGGACCACCGCGGCCACCGAGCCCGCCAGCAGGGGTCCGAGCCAGGACGGCCCGTCGAGCTGCCCCCAGGGCGCGATCCCGACGCCGAGGGTGAGCACGGCCGCTCCGAACGCGCGGGCGGCGATAGCCCGGCCCGGGGCCTGCGTCGGGTTGCGCCACACCGGGACGCGCTCGCCGCGGTACGCACGCACGGTCAGGGCGATCGACCACCACCACAGCGCTCCGCCGGCGATGATCAGGACCACGCTCGGAACGATGCCCTGCCACGTCATCTCACCCATGTCGCTCTCACTCCAGCGTCGGGGGCAGCACGTAGACGATGTCGTCGCCGTCGCGCGAGTCCTCGACGAAGCCGAGACCGGCGAGCACGGCATGCGAGGGGTCGTCGTCGGCGGCGAGGCAGGCGTAGAGGGGGCGTTCCGGCTCGAGGACCGTGAGCAGGCGCAGAGCCTCGGTGGCCACGCCCTCGACCGCGTCGGGGGCCACGGCGAGGAGGATCTCGCGGTCGCCGTCGACGTCGAGCGTGGCGGCGAGACCGACGACGGCATCGTCGGAGACCACTGCGCGGGCGGACACGCGGTCCTCGGCGACCCAGGCGTCGAACGCCTCGCGGGTGTCGACCGTGGCGCGGGGCCACGAGGAGGAACTGTCACGGACGACGGCGAAGGCGGCATCCCGATCGTCGTCGTTCAGCTCGCGCAGGTCGATGTGGGCCATGGCGCCACGCTACCGGGGGCGTGGTGCGGGATGCCGGGTGGTTGCGCGCTCAGGCGAAGCCGTGCAGGGCGAGGAACGTCCAGGTCGCGCCGTTCGCGTCGCGCTCGGCGAGCTGGGTGCGAAGGTGCGCGAAGAGCACGGGCCGCGTCTCGTCCGTGACGCTCTGCCATCCCTCGAGGTTGCGCCGGAGGACGAGGTCGGTCTGCTCGAGCGTCCTCTGGAAGGGGATGTTGTGCGAGCAGGTGACGACGAGCGCGTACAGATCCAGGACGGCGGCGACGTAGTCCTTCGAGGACTCGGCGTCGCGCATCGCGTCGACGTGGCGCAGGGCGGTGTCGAGTTCGTCGGGTGTGCAGCGCGGCAGAGCGACGCGCATCGCCGAGGCGATCGTGTGCGCGGCGTACTCGCGCATGTCGTTGCGCGCGCGGTCCGTCAGCGCGGCGACCCGCGTGTAGCGGTTCGCGGCGACCTCGACCAGGCCGATGCGCTGCAGCTTCTGCAGCGCCTCGCGCACGGGGGTCCGCGAAATGCCCATGTGGGCGGCCAGCTCCACGTCGCGCAAGCGATCCCCCGGCCGGAGGCGGCCGTCGACGATCGCCTCGCCGAGGGCCGCGTAGGCCTCGTCGACGAGGGCGAACCGGGACGGGGGAGCGCTCATCACGCGGAGTTTACGTCGCGCGAGTATCACAGTCTTCGACTTTGCGTTACGTATTCACAGCTTTCGTGTCGCGCAGAGGCCTTCCGCGGCTGTAATGTCATCTCCGTCACGCCTCGCGTGACATATCCGGGGGGATCCGTCGACGCCCGGGCTTCGAGCTCTGCTCAGCCCGGGCGTCGTATGGGCTTCGGCCGTTTTCTCGACGTGCAACGTTTGTGTCACGGGTTCGTGCGCTGTTTCCACCCGGGCGTTACTTTGGGGGCAAGTCCGGCGCGCACGGTGCCGGCTCAAGCGGAAAACGGCATGTCGATGAGCACGCAGGGCACGGTCAAATGGTTCAACTCGGAGAAGGGCTTCGGCTTCATCGCCCCCGATGACGGCGGGCAGGACGTCTTCGCGCACTACAGCGCGATCCAGTCGGGCGGCTATCGCTCGCTCGAAGAGAACCAGCGCGTCGAGTTCGAGATCGCGCAGGGCCCGAAGGGCCTGCAGGCGGAAGACATCCGCCCCCTCTGACCTCTCACCCCGGCAGCCCCGGGGTAACCTCGGCCGGGCACGACGGCATCCCTCGTGTCCGGCCGATCAGTGTTCGTGGCGCACGAGGTCGAGACCGGCGGCGGCGAACTGCCGGATCGTCGCGTGCGGCAGGAATGCTCGGGTCAGAGCGGTGCCGATGCGTGTGAGGTCGGCCTCGTCGCGGTAGAGCAGGTACATCGTCTCGTAGCGCGGCTGGAACTTCTGCTTGAACCGGTGCAGCGAGGCGAAGCCGTAGACCGGCTCGAGCATCGTGGCCATACGCTGCTGCAGGTCGGCGATAGGGCCGGCATCCGCGGGGTACTCGTGCGCGAGCGGGGCCCCGGAGAGCGACATGACCTCGGCTCCTTCGCTCGAGAACTGCAGCGCGGACGAGCCGATGAGGTACTCCATCACGGGGCCGAAGCCTCCGTCGCGTCGGCGCATGAGATCGAGGGTCCACCCGCGCACGCGGCCCTCGCCGTAGACGGGCAGCCACGACAGGAAGCCGTCGACGTCGCCGGCGGGTGAGATCGCGAGGGCGACACGCACCTCGGGATCGTTCGCCTCGTGGAGCGTTCCCAGGGTGAAGCCCATCTCGGGGAGGCCCTTCTCGCCGACCCAGCTGTCGGAGATGGCCCGCAGCTGCTGTCGGACGCCCCAGGTCTCGTCGGCGAGACGGGAGAGACGGAAGGTCATGCCCTCGCGCTCGCCGCGGTTGAGCGAGGTGCGGACGGCGCCCCACGCCTTGCCGGTGAACGCGAGGCCGGGCAGGTCGACGATGGTGTCGTCGGCGACGACGATGCTGCGCCACCCCTCGGGCACGGCCGCGCGCGTCTCTTCTCCGGCGCTGAAGAAGCAGGGTGCGAGACCGGCGGCCTCGGCGCGGTCGATGAACGCGCGCACGGTCGCGGCGCGCACTTCCGCGGGACCGAGCGCGTCGCCCAGGGCGAGCGCCACACCGGTTCGACGCTGGAACGCGACGATGCCGCGACCGAAGCGCGCGTACGACATGCCCTCCCACGTGGTCATCCACGACAGGGTGCCGCCGCCGGAGCGGTGCAACTCCGCCTTCACTTCGTCGACGCTCGGCGCGGGAGTGTCACCGAGCGCGGCCCGCGGACGGGCGCGGAACGCGGCGCGGACGAGCACCAGGTAGACGAACACGATGGTCCACAGCAGCGAGGAGGCCAGTGTGATCGTGAGGTCGGCCCCGAGCAGGGTCTCGAAACCGGCGGCTCCGCCGAGCAGCACGATCAGCGCGAGGAACAGCACGATCACGGCGTTCAGCGCGGCGTACGCGATGAGGAGCACCCATGCCCAGCGGCGGCCGCGTCGGATGCCGGTGGCCACGACGAGAACGAGCACCGTGTTCACCGCGACGTCGACCCACGAGCCCGAGACGGGCTCGGAGGTTCCGAAGGGACCCGTCGTGGGGCTGAGGAACGTGAGGATCTCGATGGCGCCGAGCGCGCAGACCACGACGAACGCGATGAGACGCTGCTCGCGCACCGACACGCGCTGCGGACGAAGAGAGCGGTCGAGCACGAGCACGAACGCCACCGCGAAGGCGTGCTCGAGATCGGGCAGCGTGCCCCAGTAGAGCAGGGTCACGGACAGGCCGGCGACCAGGACCGTCCAGGCGCGCAGGCGCCACGGCGAGGGGAGGAGCGAGACGGCCGCCGCGATCGTCGCGACGACGCCCCCGGAGGGACCGACGTCGAGGACGGCGGCCTGCTGCTGGGCCCACGGCCAGGGGAGCAGGGCGGCCGCCCAGAGGAAGAGCGCCGAGGCCAGCACCGAGACGAGCTGACCCGCGGTGAAGTATCCCGCTGCCACGAGCGAACCGCGGCGGAACTCGACGTAGCCCATGCCGACGAGACCGACCAGGATCGGGGCGTAGACCCACGGCGCGTCGAGGAAGAACGTGCCGGTGATCGGCGTCCACCAACGGCCCTCCTGGAGGGCCGGCAGACCGTACGCCACCGTCGGGAACAGGTCGGAGGTGGAGAAGGGGTGCCACAGACCCGCCCCGACGACACCGACGATGATCAGGATGCCGGCCAGTGCGAGCGTGGCGGGCACGCGGCGCAGCACGTGAAGCGAGCGGCGGACCGTGGTGTTCTCCCCCATGCCGCTCACGATAGGGCACCGGGGCGGATGGCCGTCAGCGCGCGGAGGTCGCTCGCCAGGCGGTTCGGGCGTTCTCGAGGGCCACGCCCGCGTCCGTGGCGGCACGCGCGGCCGCCAACTCCCGTCGCGCGCGGTCGCGTCGCAGTCGCGCCTCGATCGATCGGTCGTCGCGCGCCTCCGCGGCCGCGAGGGCAGCGCGCGCACACGCCAGCGTGCCGGGAAGGGCGGCGCGGGCTGCCTCGAGGCGTCGTCGCGGGCTGGGAGCGTCGAGGAGCACCTCGTCGCGCAGTTCGCGGACACGGGCCACCGTCTCGATCGCCGTGTGCGGACGTCGGTCGGCCTCGTCTGCGGCCGCATCGAGGTCGCGCATCGCGGCGCGGAGCCGCTCGGCGGCGTCGGGGGCGCACTCCGCCGGTCGCGCCTCGGCGATCTCGACCGCCGCGACGAGCTCCTCCCGAGCGGCCGCGAGCTCGGTCCCGGCGTTGTCGGCGGCTTGGAGGGCGATGCGGTGGGCGTCCTCGACGGCTCGCAGGTGCCGCGCCGCGCGGCGCACGGCATCCGTCGCCCGGTGGACCAGAAGATCGGTCTCGCTCGTGTCGGCCGTGGCCTCGGCCGCGTCGAGGGCGGCGTCGGCCTCCGCGAGGGCAGCGGCCGCGGCGTCGGCGGAGTCGGCCGCGTTGCGCCAGTCGTCTTCGGCGAACCGTTCGCGCAGCGTGGCGATGAGGGGGGCCGGGTCGCCGGCGGTGCGGACGACCTCGTCGCGCTGCGCCCGCGCCGCCGTCACGCGACCCGCGGCGGTTCCGTGCGTCCGCGTCCACTCGGCGAGGTCGATGCGCGTGCGGGCGATCGTCTCGAGCTGGGTCTCGAACTGCGCGCGCAGGGCCTCGGTCACCGCGCGTCGTCGGGCGGGGACCGCCGTCGAGACCGAGAGCGCGGCGAGCTCGGCGAAACCGCGATCGCGTGCGCGCAGGGCCGCCGCGCGGGCGCGACGCAGGGCGCTCGTCGAATCGCCGTCCGTCAGAGCCTCGGATGCCTCGAACGCGATGTCGAGGTCGGTCGCCGCGTCGTCCAGACGAAGGAGGGCTTCCGCCGCGGCGACCCGGGCCGCATCGGCGGCGGCGTGGGCGCGAGGGGAGCGGCGGCGCGCGCGCACCACCAGGACGATGACGAGGGCCACGACGAGGGCCGCCACGAGGGCCAGCGCCGTCGGGACCGCCCACGAGACGTCAGACACGGGGCACGACGCCTTCCTCCTCATCGGGGACGAGGAGCAGGGCGCGCAGCTGATCGATGTCGTCGACCGCGGCCTGGGCGCCGTCGGCTTCGTAGGGCCAGCTGAATCCCCACCGGACGAAGATGACGGGCACTCCGGCATCCGCTCCGCCCTCGACGTCGTGGTGCCGATCGCCGATCAGGACGGGACGTGAGGTGTCGACCCCGTTGGCTTCGAGGCGACGCAGCGCCTCGCGCACGATGTCGGACTTCGCACTGAGACTGCGCTCGTCGAGCGAGGCACCGACGATGGCCTCGAGGTCGGGGGCGAGGCCGAAGTGGTCCATGAGGGCGACGACCTGCACCTCGGGCTTGGAGCTCGCGGTCGACTGGGGGACGCCGGCGGCGTGGAGGTCGTGCACGAGCTCGGCGACACCGGGGTAGAGCCGCGCACTGACGGTGTACCCCTCGCTCTTGTTGAGGCCGCGGTAGAAGGCGACGGCCTCGGTCGACTGCTCGGGGGTCATGCCGACGTTCACCTGGAACGACTCGAACATGGGCGGACCGATCCAGCGCGACAGCTCGCCGCGGGTCGGGGGAGTGCGCCCGAAGTGCTCGAGCGTGATGGTCAGTCGGCGGAGGATCCCCTCGGACGCGTCGACGAGAGTGCCGTCGACGTCCCACAGGACACACGAGAAGGGGGAACGCAGGGGCATATGTCCACGCTACCGGCGCGTCGTCGGCGGGAGCCGATCCGCGCCGGTGGCGTGGACTCGCATAGCCGGTCAGGCGCAGAGCGGAACGGACACCCAATAGCCCGGGGTGCGCTGTGCGACGCTCTTGATCGCCTTCTTGTCGGTGCCGAGGAAGTCGTGGCCGCCGACGGTGTAGTAGCCCAAGCCGCTCGCACCGCGCTCGCGGACCACGGAACCTTCGGCCACGAGGGTCTTCACGGACGACGAGACACACGTGATGTAGCCCGGGTTGGTGACGACGCGGGCCGAGGCGGCCTGCGGGACGGAGATCGCCGCCAGGGCGATCGCGGCGGCGGTGCCGAGGACAGCGAGTCGACGGGTCGAGACGGTGCGGAACGTGAGACGGGTCATCGGGGGCCTCCTGGGATCGCGACGGTGAGATGACCCCCTCGATCCTGGTCTTTCTCGCGCGCGTGGTCACGAGAATTCACCTGATCCGTCGGCGATTTCGCCCGACGCGGGAACGATCGCCTTCGGCGACCGCACGGAGCCCGTCAGAACAGCCGCGGAGCCCCCGAGTCGATGCCCTTCATCTCGTCGTAGTCGAGGGTGAGGCACCGGATGCCGCGGTCGGTGGCGAGCACGCGGGCCTGCGGCTTGATCTCCTGCGCGGCGTAGACACCGGTCACCGGGGCGAGCAGGGGATCGCGGTTGAGCAGCTCGAGGTAGCGGGTGAGCTGCTCGACGCCGTCGATGTCGCCGCGGCGCTTCACCTCGATGGCGACCGTGCCGCCGTTGTCGTCGCGCAGCAGCAGGTCGACAGGGCCGATCGCGGTGGGGTACTCGCGGCGCACGAGCGTGAGCCCCTCGCCCACCACCGATACCTGCTCGGCCAGCAGTCGCTGCAGGTCGGCTTCGACCCCGTCCTTGATGAGACCGGGGTCGACTCCGAGGTCGTGGGCGGTGTCGTGGACGATCTCGTGGATGCGCACGAGCAGGGCATCGCCGGTCTTGGCGTGGGTCACGCGCCAGCGCTCGATCACGCCGTCTTCGATGTCGACCTCGTCGGGCTGCTCGAGGGTGAGCGAGCAGGGCGGGCTCATCCAGTTGAGCGGCTTGTACGAGCCGCCGTCGGAGTGCACGAGCAGCGACCCGTCACCCTTGTGCACGAGCAGGCGGGTGGCGAGGGGGAGATGCGCGTTGAGGCGGCCGGTGTAATCGACGGAGCAACGGGCGATGACGAGACGCACCCGACGAGCCTAATCGCCTCGCGCGGACGCCGTCGGGCTGTTCGGGATCGTTCGGGAATGCCGTTCGGCTCGATTCCGCGCCCGCGGACTGCCTAGCGTGACGGGGAGAGGGGCCGAAATCCGGCGGCTCCGGACCACAAGGATGCCCATGTCGCTCTTCTCGGGACTTTCGCGCGCCGGCGCGGCGGTCGGCCTCGGCGTCTCCGCCGTTCTCGTGGCGGGATTCCTCGCCGCCGCTCCCGCCACAGCCGCCGTGGCCTCCAGCCCCACGCCGACGACGAGTTCCTCACCGACGGCCACCGGTGAAGCGGCCTCGAGCCCTGCTCCGACGACGAGTCCCTCACCGACGGCGACCGGTGCCGTGGAGCGGACGACCGCGATCAGCCCGGCTCCGTCCGGCGCGGCGTCGCCGTCGCCCGCCCAGCCCACCGCCCCGTCGCCCGCGCCTGTTCCCACCGGCGATCCGGCCGCCGTGAAGACCGTCACGATCTCGGGCCGCGTGATCTTCGACAAGCGCACGACGGCCGCGCAACGGGCCGCGGTCGTCGTCTCCGCCGCCCCGGTCGGGGGCGTGCCGGTTCCGGATGCCAAGGTGCGCTATGACGCGAAGGCGGGAACGTTCCGCATCTCGGGCGTTCCGCGCGGGAAGTACACCGTCTTCAGCCGGATGGAGCTGTCGGACGGGTGGTTCGCGCCCACGCCGTACGACATCGCCGTGGACGCGACGAACACGAACGTCTCGGACGTCACGATCGACTACAGCGTCGCGCGCGGTGGCCTCGCGACCGAGCTGCTCATGTTCGACGAGTCCGTGCTCATGCGTCAGCTGCGCGTCGTGGCGACCGACGTCTCCACCAAGGCGGAGACCGATCTCGACCTCATCGGCGGCGGACTCGGCGGGGTCTACAACGAGACCATCCTCCCCACCGGGACGAAGGTGACCGTGCGCGCGCAGTACACCGACGGTCGCGTCGTCTACTACGACGGCACCGCCAAGGGAACGAGCGATCCCGCCCGCGCGGTCGCCGTGTCGATGGGCGTGTGGTCCTTCACCCGCCTGACCATGGACTGGGCCGCAGCCGCGGCCCCGAAGCTCGCCTCGTCGACGCCGACCGTGTCGGGCACCGCCCGCGTCGGACGCGCGTTGACGGTCACCACGGGGGCGTGGGCGAGAGGCGCGACCCTGAGCTATCAGTGGTCCGCCGACGGCGTGGCGGTACGGGGGGCCACCGCCGCGTCGTTCACCCCGAGCGCCGCGCAGAAGGGCAAGACCATCACCGTCACGGTCACCGGGAAGCTCGCGGGCTACACGTCGGTGTCGAGAACGTCGAAGCCCACAGCGGCGGTGGCCGCCGGCATCCTGACCTCTCCCACCCCCACGATTCGCGGGACCGCGCGGGTCGGGACGCCGCTGACCGCGGTCCCGGGGACGTGGACGAGCGGAACGACGCTCACGTACCAGTGGTTCGCGAACGGAGCGAAGATCCGCGGGGCGACGTCCGCGTCGTTCACTCCGACCACCGCGCAGCGCGGCGCGAAGCTCACCGTCGCGGTGACCGGCACGAAGGCCGGCTACACCTCGAGGACCGTGACGTCGAAGGCCACGACCGGGGTCGCTCGTTAGTCGCGGCGGGCCTTCGCGGGTTGGGCGCTCACCGCGGGGAGCGGCTTGGCCGCGCCCGAGAAGAGTCCGGATGCCACGATCAGCCCGACCACGATGAACAGCGTCGGCAGCAGTCCGATGTGATCGCCGATCCACCCGAGGATCGGGGGACCGCAGAGGAAGGCGATGTAGCCGATCGTGGCCGCGGCCGCGACGCGCGAGGCCGCCTTGGCGGGATCGTCGGCGGCGGCCGACATGCCGATCGGGAAGCCGAGCGACGCGCCGAGGCCCCAGAGCGCGGCGCCGATGAAGACGAGCGGGCCGAAGGGCGCGACGATGAACAACAGGAGGCCTGCGGCGGCGGTCGCGGCGAGCACGCGGAGGACGATCACACGGCCGAGACGGTCGACCACGGGTCCGCCGGCGATGCGGCCGATCGTCATGGCCACGGAGAAGACCGCGAGGACCGCGGGTCCGGCTTCTTCGGGCGCGCCGTGGCCGAAGACCACGGCGGAGGGCAGCCAGTCGTTCGCGCTGCCCTCGGCGAAGGCCATGCCGAGCATGATCACGCCGAGGGTGTAGGTGCGGGGCTCCTTCCACGCCTCCAGCGACGTGGCGAGGCGCTCGCGCCAGTGCGCGCGTTCCTCGTCGGCGGGGGCGTCCATCGCGACCTCGCGCCGAGGAACGTTCGCGATCGCGGTGAAGGCCACCACGAGGATCACGACCGCCAGGGCGACGCAATGCGCCAGGACGGGGAGCCCCACGCTCACGGCGACGAAGCCGAGGCCGGCGCCGATGACGGTGCCGAAGCTGAAGAAGGCGTGCAGCAGCGGCATGATCGTGCGGCCGGTGGCCTTCTCGAGGGCGGCCCCCTCGACGTTCATCATCACGTCGAGCGCGCCGTTGCCGAATCCGAACAGGGCGAGGCCCACGAGCGCGACCCCGAACACCTGCAGCGTGTCGGCGCCGAAGCCGATGATCGCGAGCCCCACGCCGACCAGCACGAGGGCGGTCAGCATGCCCCCGCGGGCGCCGAGGCGCGCGAGAACGGCGGGGGCGATCGAGAGTCCGATGATGGATGCCACGCCCATGCCGAGCAGGAGCAGGCCCACGCCGGAGTTCTCGATGTCGAGGGACGCGCGGATCGCGGGGACGCGCGATGCCCAGGTCGCGATGCTCAGTCCGCTCGCCAGGAAGATCGCGCAGATCGCGATGTGCCAGCGCACGAGCTGGGAACGAGAGAGGGCGGTGTCCATGCGGATCACTGTACCGAATCGATTCGACGTGAATCGAATCGATTCGGAAACAGGGCGTGTCGCGGGTACCATCGCCCCGTGACCACGCGCCGAGCGACCATCAGCGACGTCGCCCGGGCAGCGGGCGTCTCGGCGTCCACCGCGTCGGTCGTCTTCAGCGGCAAGACGCCCACCTCCGAGGCGACGCGTTCCCGCGTCCTGGCCGCGGCGGCGGAGCTGGGGTACACCGGTCCGGACCCGCGCGCCGCGTCCCTGCGTCGTGGGCGGTCGGGGATCGTCGGGGTCGTCTTCGACGAACACCTGGGCACCGCGTTCCTCGACCCGGTCACGACGCACATGATGGACGGCCTCGCCGACGGCGTGTCCCGGTTGGGAGCGGCCCTGCTCCTGCTGCGCGACGACGGCGAGACGGCGAGCGAGCCCTCCCTCCACACCGCGCCGATCGACGCGGCCGTGCTCATCGGGTGCAGTCCCCGCATGCGGGACTCGCTCGAGATCGTGCGGGCCCGTGGCATCCCGGTCGTCGTGATCGAAGGCGACGCGGGCGAGGGGATCCCGCGCGTGCTCCTCGACAACGTCGAAGCTCAGCGCGAGGCGGCCCGACACCTCGCCGATCTGGGGCACCGCGACGTCGTGATCGTCACGCTGCCGACGGATGCCGCGCGCCGGCGGGGATGGATCGCCGACGACGCGGATGTGCGCGTGGACGTGACGGCCGACCGGCTCGCCGGGGCGCGGGAGATCTTCCCCGCGGCACCCGCGCTGGCCGCGGCGATGAGCTCGATCGACGAGGGCATGATCGCGGGCCGGACGCTCCTCGCCGACCCCGCGCATCGCCCGACCGCGGTGATCGCCCAGAGCGACCTGCTCGCCGCGGGGGTCATCCGCGCGGCCGAGGAAGCCGGACTGCGGGTGCCGCAGGACGTGAGCGTGACGGGCTTCGACGGCGTCGTGGTCGACGGTCTCGCGCCGCACGTGCTCACCACGCTCGTCCAGCCGGCGACCGCGAAGGGCCGCGCAGCGGGAGAGGCGGTCGCCGCGATGCTCGAAGACGAACCGCCGTCGGGTCTCGATCTCTCCTGCACCTTCCGCACCGGTACGACGACCGCCGCGCCGCGTACCACATGAGCTCCGTCGGTACGCGGACTCTCATGCTCCGCATAGAATAAGAGGAGACACCCCGAGAGCCGAGGCCCAGCGCCCGTCGACCCCGAGGAGGCCCCACCTTGTTGGTACTCCTCAGCGCGTTCGCACTCGTTCCGCTCATCCTCCCCTGGCTCGTGAGTCGCATCGGAGCACGCGCGTTCTACGTCGCGGCCCTCCTGCCGACCATCGCTTTCGCTCACGCGATCGTCCTCGCTCCCGCCGTCTTCTCCCGTGACATTCCCTTCGAGGAATACCGGTGGATCCCCGCTCTCGGCGTCTCGCTCTCGATGCGGATGGACGTGCTGAGTTGGCTCCTCACGCTCGTCGTGACGGGTGTCGGCGCCCTCGTGATGCTCTACTGCCGCTGGTACTTCCGCGGCAAGACGCAGGGCGTGGGACAGTTCTCCGCGGTGCTGCTGGCGTTCGCCGGAGCCATGTACGGACTTGTCCTCACCGACGACATCGTCGTGCTGATCATGCTGTGGGAGGTCACGAGCGTCCTGTCGTACCTGCTCATCGGCTACTACCACGGTCGCGCGGCCAGCCGTCGAGCGGCGCTGCAGGCCCTGCTGGTGACGACGCTCGGCGGACTCGTCATGCTGATCGGCGTCGTCCTGATCGTCGTGCAGTCGGGCACCGCGAGTCTCTCGACGATCCTCGCCGATCCGCCCACCGGCACCGTCGTCGACATCGCCGTGCTCCTCCTGCTCGTCGGGGCGCTCAGCAAGTCGGCCATCTTCCCGTTCCACTTCTGGCTCCCCGGCGCCATGGCCGCTCCCACCCCCGTGAGCGCGTACCTGCACGCGGCCGCGATGGTGAAGGCGGGCATCTACCTCATCGCGCGGCTCTCGCCCGCGTTCGCCGAGACACCGTTCTGGCGACCCACGCTCATCACGCTCGGTGTCTTCACCATGCTGCTCGGCGGGTTCCAGGCGCTGCGCGAACGCGACCTCAAGCGCATCCTCGCGTTCGGCACGGTCAGCCAGCTCGGTTTCCTGACCGTCATGCTGGGCTACGGAACGAGGGATGCCGCCCTCGCCGGCGTCGCCCTGCTGCTGAGCCACGCACTGTTCAAGTCGTGCCTCTTCCTTGTCGTCGGCGTGATCGACCGGCAGCTCTCCACCCGTGACATCGGAGAGCTCTCGGGCGTCGGTCGACAGGCACCGGTCATGGCGACCGCATCCTTCATCGCGATCGCGTCGATGGCCGGTGTCATCCCCACACTCGGTTTCGTCGCGAAGGAGACGGCGCTCACCGCCCTGCTGCACGAGGCCGAGGCCGGCGCCGGATGGGGCATCGTCGCCCTGGTCGGCATCGTGCTGGGGTCGGCGTTGACGGCGGGCTACGGCATCCGTTTCCTCTGGGGGGCGTACGGGACCAAGCGCGGTGTCGAGACGACCGATTGGCCGGACCCTCCGATGGGCTTCCTCGCGGCACCGGTGCTGCTGGCCGCGGCCTCGCTCGTCCTGGGGTTCCTCGCGCCCGTCGTCGACCACTGGCTCGCGCCGTACGCCGACGGTCTCCCCGAGGCCACGCCCGGTGTCGCCGCACCGGACTACCCGTACCACCTCGCGCTCTGGCACGGTCTCGAGCCCGCGCTGTTCATCTCGCTCGGCACGCTCGCCCTGGGTGCGGCCATCTTCTGGATCGTCCGCAAGACGCAGCTGCACAAGCGCCGGCGGGTGCTCCCTTTCACCGCCAACGACCTCTACAACGGCGTGCTGCGGGGGATCGACCACTCGTCCGAGTGGGTCACGGCGCGATTCCAGCGCGGTTCTCTGCCGTTCTACGTCGGCACGATCTTCGTGGTCCTCGTCGTCGCCGAGGGGACGGCGCTTCTCGCCTCGAAAGAGTGGCGCGCGCAGCTCGATGCGTGGCAGTCGCCCGCGCAGCTGATCGCCGCTCCCCTCATGATCGCCGCCGGCATCCTCGCCGTGCGGGCGCGCAAGCGCTACACGGGTGTCGCTCTCGTGTCCGTCACCGGTCTCGGCATGGTCGTGCTGTTCGCGACGAGCGGGGCACCGGACCTCGCGCTCACCCAGGTGCTCATCGAGACGGTGACGCTCGTGGTCTTCGCCCTGGTCCTGCGCCGGCTCCCGGCGCGCATGGGCGAGCAGAACGCGTCCGTCGCCCCGATCGCCCGCGCCGTCCTCGGCGCCGGCGTGGGCCTGACGATGGCCCTCGTCGCGATCGTCGCGACGGGCGCCCGACAGGACCTCCCCATCTCTCTCGAGTGGCCGCAGCTGGCCTACGAGATCGGCCACGGCCGCAACGTCGTCAACGTGGCGCTCGTCGACCTGCGCGGGTGGGACACGATGGGGGAGCTGTCGGTGCTCGTCCTCGCGGCCACCGGTGTGGCATCCCTCGTCTTCATCACCGATCGCAGCGACAACCTCGCCCGCCGCTCCGGCACCGCGCGCGCCCGCGTCGGTCTGGGCCGCCGCCGCCCGCTGGTCGAGACCGAAGACGGCGTCCGGGCGCAGCGCGTCGGTGAGACGGGCGCTCCGCGCGCGTGGCTCATCTCGGGCGCGAAGGTGCAGCCCGAGAATCGGTCGATCCTTCTCGAGATCATCGTCCGGGTCCTCTTCCACTCGATCATGATCGTGTCGCTGTACCTGCTCTTCGCGGGGCACAACCTCCCCGGCGGCGGTTTCGCGGGCGGTCTCGTCGCGGGTATGGGCCTGGTCATGCGCTACATCGCGGGTGGGCGGTGGGAGCTCGGTGCGGCCGCGCCCACCGATGCCGGGCGCCTCCTCGGGGCCGGCATGGCGATCGCGGTGCTGTGCGCGCTCGTCCCGATGTTCTTCGGCTTCGCGCCCCTGCAGAGCTTCACGTTCGAGGGTGAGCTGCCGCTCATCGGACACTGGGAGTTCGTCACCAGCACGATCTTCGACGTCGGTGTCTACCTCGTCGTGATCGGTCTCGTGCTCGATGTGCTGCGGAGTCTCGGCGCCGAGGTCGACCGCCAGTCGCTCCACCCCGAAGACGCGGAGGTGGTGCCCTCGTGACCATCTCGCTCGTCCTCGTCATCGTGATGGCGGTCCTCTTCGCCTGCGGCGTCTACGCGATGCTCGAGCGCAGCCTGACCCGCGTGCTCATCGGCTTCCTGTTGCTCGGCAACGCGGCGAACCTGCTGCTGCTCGTGGTCATGGGCGTACCGGGCGTCGCCCCGTTCTACGACGGGGGAGAGACGGATGCCGCCGACATGTCGGACGCGCTCCCGCAGGCGCTCACGCTCACCGCGATCGTCATCACCTTCGGCATCTCCGCCTTCCTGCTCGCCCTGATCTACCGCTCGTGGCAGCTGGGTCAGGCCGACACCGTCATCGACGACGCCGACGACGTGGCCCTGCGCACGCGCGCGGCCGACGAGCCCGAGGACGCGATGGACGAGGAGTCCCGCTCGGACGACGAGGACGTCACCACCGACTTCGTGGGCGATGTGGCCTCGCCGATCCGCGTCCTGCACCAGGGCGATCTGTCCCAGCTCGTCGACGATGCCCCGGTCGATCGGGTCGCGGTACGCCGGACCGACGACGACGAAGACTCCCGCGAGACCCCGGATGGTGATCGCCCGTGAGCGCCCTCGTCCCCCTGCTCGTCGGCATCCCGCTCATCGGGGCTGCGATCAACCTCATCTTCGGTCGTCGTAAGAAGACGCAGATCGTGGTGTCGGTCGCCGCACTGACCGCGGTGCTCGTGCTCGGGGCGATCCTGCTCGTCGAGGTCGACACGCACGGTCCGCTCGCCGTGGCGATCGCCGCGTGGGAGATCCCCTTCGGCATCGTGCTCTACGTCGATGTGCTCGCCGCCCTGCTCGTCGTCGTGACGAGCATCGTGCTGCTCGCGGTCCTGCTCTTCTCCATCGGCCAGGGCGCGGCAGACAACGACGAAGACACCCCGGTCTCGATCTTCTATCCGGCGTACCTGATCCTCGGCGCGGGCATCTTCAACGCCTTCATCGCGGGCGACCTGTTCAACCTCTACGTCGGATTCGAGATCCTGCTCGTCGCCTCGTACGTGCTCATCACCCTGGGCGGCACGGAGTCCCGCATCCGCACGGGCGTCGTGTACATCGTCGTCTCGCTGGTGTCGTCGATCCTCTTCCTCGCCGCGATCGCGATGGTCTACGGCGCGCTCGGCACCGTGAACATGGTGCAGATCAGCGAGCGCATGGCGTTGCTGCCGCAGGACACGCAGACGATCCTGCACCTGATGCTCCTGCTCGCCTTCGCGATCAAGGCCGCGGTGTTCCCGCTGTCGTTCTGGCTGCCCGACTCGTACCCGACGGCTCCCGCGCCCGTCACCGCGGTGTTCGCAGGCTTGCTGACCAAAGTCGGCGTCTACGCGATCATCCGCACCGAGACGCAGCTGTTCGTCGACAACGACCTGAACTTCCTGCTGATGATGGTCGCGCTGTCGACGATGATCGTCGGCATCCTCGGCGCCGTCGCGCAGGCCGAGCTCAAGCGCATCCTGTCGTTCACGCTGGTCAGCCACATCGGCTACATGATCTTCGGACTCGCGATCAACACGCCGCTCGCCGTGGGGGCGACGATCTACTACATCGTCCACCACATCATCGTGCAGACCACCCTGTTCCTCGCGGTCGGTCTCATCGAGCGTCGCGCGGGCAGCACGTCGATCCTCAAGGTGAAAGGACTCATGCGGGCGGCCCCCCTGCTCGCGGTGCTCTACTTCATCCCGGCGATCAACCTGGGCGGTCTGCCGCCGTTCTCGGGCTTCATCGGCAAGTACGCCCTCTTCGACGCGGCCGCGCAGGTGGGGACGCCCGTGATGATGGTGCTGATCGTCGGCGGCATCGTGACGTCGATCCTGACGCTGTACGCCCTCATGCGGGCGTGGAACCTGTCGTTCTGGCGCGAGAACGACGACTCCACCGAGACGATGGAGCGCATCGCGTACCTCGGCAACGCACCCGCCGCGGCGATCTCGACGGAGCGCCGGACGATCCCCAAGATCATGACCCTCGCGACGGTCGGAATGGTCATCGTGACGGTGTCGCTGACGGTGTTCGCGGGTCCGCTGCTGGAGATGTGCCTGCGTGCGGGCGTGACGATCACCGACGGGGTCAGTCTCGTCCAGCTGCAGGAACAGGCGGGTCAGCAATGAGCCCGTCGCGTCGTTCGCAGATCTCCCTCTTCCTGCACCAGTTGCCCTTCCTGGTGTGGCTCGTCGCCCTGTGGATGATGCTGTGGGGGCAGTTCACCTGGCTCGCGTTCCTCACGGGTCTCGTCGCCGCGATCTTCGTCACGCGCGTCTTCCGGTTGCCGCCGGTCGAGCTCTCGGGGCGCATCAACCTCTGGTACGGCCTGATCTTCGTCGTCACCTTCCTCGGGGCCGTGATCCGTGGCTCGCTCATCGTCGCGTGGCAGGTGCTCGACCTGCGGCGGCAGCCGGGCGCCGCGATCATCGCCGTGCCGCTCCGGGTGGACGACGACGTGATCATGGCGCACACCGCCGTCACGGCATCCCTCATCCCGGGCTCTCTCATCGTCGACGTCGACCGCGAGAACCGCACCCTGTTCCTCCACACCATCGGCGTGCGCAGTGACGAGGATGCCGAGCACCAGCGTCGCGTCGTGCTCGGGTGGGAGGCGCGCATCACGCGTGCCGTCGGTTCGAAGGAAGAGCTGCAGGAGCTGCGCGCGCGGATCGCCGACAGCTCCGCGCACCACGCGACCGATTCGCCCCGAGAGGGGAGGACCCCCCTGTGACTCCCGTGACCACCGCCCTCGTCGTCGTCATCCTCATCGTCTTCGCCGTCGCCGCGGTGCTGGCGCTCATCCGCCTCGTGATCGGCCCCTCGATCCTCGACCGCGCGGTCGCTGCCGACGTGTTGCTGACCGAGGTGGTCTGCATCCTCGGCGCCGATATGGTGATCAACCACCACGCCCGGTCTCTCCCGGCGATGCTCATCATCGCCGCGGTGGGCGTCTTCGGGTCGATCGCCGTGGCCCGGTTCGTGGCGCGGAAGGAGAATCCGCGATGACCCTCGAGAACGTGCTCGACATCGTCGCGCTGATCCTCGTGCTGATCGGCGCCGTCCTGTGCCTCACCGCGACGATCGGCCTCCTGCGGTGGACCGACGTCCCGACGCGGCTGCACGCCGCGACGAAGCCGCAGGTCCTGGGCGTGCTGCTCATCGTCGTCGCGGTCGAGCTCGCGCTGCGATCGTGGGAGGCCCTGGCCTTCGGCATCCCGATCGTGCTCATCCAGTTCGCGACGGCCCCGCTCGCGGCGCACATGGTCGGGCGGGCGGCGTACCGCAACCGTTCGACCGACGAGGAGAACCTCTACGTCGACGAGCTGAACCACAGCACGGAACAGCCGGGCGCGACGCACACGGAGTCGCGGCCCGAGAGCTGAGCGCGCCCCGAGCTCACAGGGAAGCGGCGATCGCGCGGCCCACCGTGCGCCCGGTGAAGAGGCACCCACCGAGGAAGGTGCCCTCGAGCGCGTTGTAGCCGTGCGCCCCGCCGCCGCCGAAGCCGGCCGCCTCTCCGGCGGCGTACAGCCCCTCGATCGGACGGCCCTCGTGGTCGAGTGCGCGACCCCGCAGGTCGGTCTGGATGCCGCCGAGCGACTTGCGCGTGACCACCCACAGCCGCACGGCGATCAGCGGACCGTGGGCGGGGTCGAGCAGGGCGTGCGGCTTCGCGGTGCGGAAGATGCGATCTCCGAGGAAGCGTCGGCTGTTGCGGATGCCCATCGCCTGCACGTCCTTCGAGTACGGGTTCACGAGCTCGCGGTCGCGCGCCACGACCTGTTCGCGCACGGCATCCTGATCCAGGAGGTCGTCGCCGGTCAGCTCGTTCATGCCGCGGACGAGCTCGTCGAGGGTGTCGGCGACGACGAAGTCGGCCCCCTTGTCCTTGAACGCCTCCACCGGACCCGGGGCCGTGCGTCCGAGACGACTGCGCAGCAGCAGCGCGCGGTCGCGGTTCGTGATGTCGGGGTTCTGCTCCGACCCGGAGAGGGCGAACTCCTTCTTGATGATCGACTGATCGAGGATGAACCACGAGTAGTCGTGGTCGGCGAGGTCGGGAGTCGTCCGCAGGAGCCGCAGGGTGCCGAGTGTGTCGTACCCCGGAAGGCCGGGCGCGGGGAGGCGACGACCGCGCGCGTCGAGCCACAGCGACGACGGACCGGGCAGGATGCGGATCGCGTGCCCGGGCCAGACGGGGTCCCAGTTCTGCACGCCCTCGGTGTAGTGCCACATGCGGTCGCGGTTCACGAGCCGCACGCCCTGGTCGGCGGCGATGTCGAGCATGCGCCCGTCGACGTGGGCCGGGACGCCGGTGACCATCTTCTTCGGGGGCGTTCCCAGTCGCTCCGGCCACCACCGGCGGACGCGATCGTGGTCGCCGCCGATCCCGCCGGTGGCGATGACCACCGCCTGCGCCGACAGCTCGAACCTCGACACCTCTTCGCGGGACGAGGACACTCCGCGCGGGGAGTCGTCGGGGGCGAGGACGGCCCCGTGGATGCCGGTCACCCGGCCGTCGGTGAACGTCAGACCGTCGACCCGGTGGCGGAAGCGCATCACGAGCTGTCCGGCGGCGGCGGCCGCCCGGGCCCGGTCGGCGAAGGGCTCCGAGATGCCCGTACCGGTGCCCCAGGGCACGTGGAACCGAGGGACGGAGTTGCCGTGTCCGCGCGCGGAGAGCGACCCGCGCTCCGCCCAGCCGACAACGGGGGTGAAGCGCACCCCGTGCTCCTGGAGCCACGCGCGCTTCTCGCCGGCGGCGAACTCCACGTACGCGCGTCCCCAGCGCTGCGCCCACTCGTCTTCGGGGTGGTCGCCGTCGAGTCGGTCCCACCCGGCTGATCCCTGCCAGTCCTGCCACGCCAGGTCGAACGAGTCCTTCACGCCCAACCGCCGCTGCATCGGGGAGTCGACCAAAAAGATGCCGCCGAACGACCAGAACGCCTGGCCCCCGAGATTCGCGGCGTTCTCCTGGTCCACGATCATGACGCGCTTGCCGGCGCGCACCAGTTCGCTGCTCGCGATGAGGCCGGCGAGCCCTCCGCCGATGATGATGACGTCGGCATCCATTCGATCCCCGTTCCCCGCGGCGTCTCCGCGCGTCGTCGTCGACGCGTCTGGGGAGATTCTCCCCGAGCCGGAATGCGCGCGCGTCAGATGTCGGCTTCTCGGACGTCTTCTCGGGCCTGGGGAGAAGGAGTGCCCTCCTCCGGATCGGGCGTCTCGGTCCGGTGGTCGAGCTCGCGCGCCTCGCGCTCCTCCCGGCGGCCCTCGGCGAGGAAGGCCAGGCGATTGAGGCATTCGTGGTTGCGTGCGATGAGGAGGTGCTTCCACAGCACGCTCGGCAGGATGGACGCCGCCCCGGTCACGGGCTCCTCGGCGATCGTGACCGCGATGCCGTCCGCCTGCGGGCGTACGTCGATGCGGATCACGCCGCGGCCCAGGATGCCGGCCTCCGGGCGCAGTCGCAGGCGGCGGGGCGGATCCCACTCGACCATCTCGGTCTGGTCGTGGATCATCACGGGCCAGACCCCCAGCGAATGATGGAGCCGCGCGCCCTCCTTCGGCCACTGCTCGTCGACGTCGCGCATCCGCGCCGCGCCGACGACCCACACGGGGTAGAGCCAGCCGTCGGAGAGCACCGCGAAGAGGTCGTCGGCTCTGCAGCGCATGAGGCGGGTGTTGCGGGCGGCCATGGCATCCCTCCGGTCGGCGTGTCTCGACTGTAGAGGGAGGATGCCGCGAGCACAGCGGGACTTGACGGACGCGGAGCGGGTGCCCGGTCCCTTCGACAGGCTCAGGGACCTCGCGAGGAGGTGGCTGAGCCTGTCGAAGCCGCCGGGCTGGTCAGTCGCGCGTGATGTCGGTGATCCGCCCGCCCGCGAGACGCAGCCGCCGTCGCGCGCGCCGGGCCACGGCCGAGTCGTGCGTCACCACCACGAGGGTCAGTCCCTCGCCGTTCAGCGTCTCGAGGACGTCGAGGATCTCGTCGCGCATGCTCTCGTCGAGGTTGCCGGTCGGCTCGTCGGCCAGCAGAACCCGGGGCTGCTTGGCGATCGCGCGGGCGATCGCGACGCGCTGCTGCTGGCCCCCGGACAGTTCGCCGGGACGGTGGTCGTGGCGGTCGGACAGGCCGACGCGGGCGAGGGCGTCCGCGATGCGACGCTGTCGTTCGGGGCGGTCGAGTCCGAGGGGCTCCAGACCCATGTCGACGTTCTCCGCGGCGGTGAGCGTGGGGATGAGGTTGAACCCCTGGAAGACGAAGCCGATCTCGGCGGCGCGCAGGCGGCTCAGCTCCGCGTTCGAGGCCTGAGCGATGTCGACCTCGCCGAGCATCACCGATCCCCCCGAGGGGCGGTCCAGGGCGCCGAGCATCTGCAGCAGCGTCGACTTGCCGCCACCGGTCGGGCCTTGGATGGTGACGAAGTCGCCCGCGTCGATCTCGAGGTCGATCCCGGCGAGGGCCTGCACGGTGCGTTCGCGCTGACGATAGGTGCGGGTCACGTCGTGCAGACGGTAGGCGGTCGCTGTGGCGGTGAGGGTCATGATGTCTCCTTCGAGAGGGATGCCGGTCACGCGACCGAGCGGAGGGCGGCGGCGGGGCTGAGGCGCGCGGCGCGCCATCCGCCGAAGGCGCCGGCGAGGACGCCGCCGAGGACGGCGATCCCGACCGCGGCCACGATGATCACGGGGGTCACCGGCGCGTGCAGCACGATGTCGGTGGCCTGAGCCGCGGCCTGTCCGAACCCGCCCGGGCCGCCCATGCCGGACCCGCCTCCGCCAGGACCGCCCTGACCGCGACCCGACGCCTGGCTGCCGACCGAGATCGTCGGCGAGATGACGTTGATGAGCAGGATGCCGCCGAGCCCGAGCGCGAGGCCCGCCACACCACCGATGAGTCCCTGCGTCAGCGACTCGCCCGCGACCTGCCGCACGATGCGACCGTTGGACCAGCCGATCGCCTTGAGCGTGCCGAACTCGCGGGTGCGGCGTGCGACGCCCGAGATCGTGAAGAGCACGGCGAGCGAGAGCGCCACCAGCAGGACGACGAGCGAAAGCCACGTGCCGAGGTTCGAGATCAGCGTCGAGGCGCTCGACAGCGATCCCGACACGGTCGAGGCGAGCTCGGACTGCGAGCTCACGGTGGCATCGGGCAGTGCGGCGGTGATCTCGCTCTGCACGGAGCCGATGGCATCCGCTGAATCCGCCTGCACGTACACGGTCGAGACGACATCGCCCACACCGGCCAGCGTCTGCGCCACATCGAGCGGAAGGTAGACGTTCGCCGCGGTGTCGGCGTCGGAGGACGTCGAGGCCACGATCCCGACGATCTGCATCGCCGTGCCGCCGACGTCGACGGTGCCGCCGACGGTGAGGGCCGCGCTCGCCGCGTAGGTCGCGTCGACCACCGCGACGTCGGCCCCCGCGTCCGCGGAGGTGAGCGGTCGTCCTTCCGAGACGGTGACGGAGGAGAGCGGGCCCACGGATGCCGCGGGGTCGACGCCGAGGACGGTGAACGAATCGACGCCGAAGGCGCTCCCTCCGTCTCCGCCCCGCTCGCCCTCGGGGCGGGTGCCCGTCGCACCGTCGGCCGGAGCCTGGGCGCTGCGGTCGGGGACCTGGCCTGAGAAAGTGGTGTTCGTCAGGGAGAGGGCACCCGTCGCGGCGGCGACGCCGTCGAGACCCGTGACGGTCGAGACGGTCGACGCGTCGAGCGTGCCCCGCCGCATGTCGGTCATGAGGCGGGACTGGCTGAGCGAGGTCGTCCCGTCCTGCGTCGCTCCGTCGTTCGCGCCGAAGTCGAAGCGCGTGCCGCCGCCCTGTCCGGGTTCGGTCTGCGCTCCGGTCACGGTCAGATCGGTGCCGACCCCGTAGACCGACGACAGGGCCTGCGACTGCGCGTCGCGCACACCCGCCGAGAGGGCGTTCACGATGATGACGAGCGCGATCGCGATCGCGAGCCCGACCGCGACGATCACGGTCTGTTTCTTGCGGCCCGCGAGTTCGCGCCGCAGGTAGGTGCCGTACATGCTTCTCCTTCCGGACGCGAGGTGCGGCCGTCTGTGGAGAAGGTAGGAACGGCACCCTCACCGCTCCCTCACCGTTCCTATGAAGCGTGTATGTCCGGTGACAGAGAGGTCAATGAGCGTGCATGCTGGCTCTCGTGACCTTCCGCCCCGCCCCTCTCACCCGTCCTGACGGGTCGCCGATCCGCGCCCTCGTCGTCGACGACGAGGCCAACCTCAGCGACCTGCTGCGCATGGCGCTGCAGAACGAGGGATGGGACGCCCGCACCGCGGCCAACGGACAGGAGGCGTTGAACGTCATCCGCGAGTTCGGGCCCGACCTGCTCGTGCTCGACATCATGATGCCCGGCCTCGACGGCATGGAGCTGCTGACCCGCGTCCGCGCGGCCGGGAACGACGCCCCCGTGCTCTTCCTCACGGCGAAGGATGCCGTGGAGGATCGCATCGCGGGGATCTCGGCCGGAGCCGACGACTACGTCACGAAGCCGTTCAACCTCGAGGAGGTCGTCGTCCGGTTGCGCGGAATGGCGCGCCGGCACGTCGCGGCCATCGCCGACGCGGACCCGCGACTGCGCGTGGGCGACCTGTCGCTCGACGAGGAATCGTACGAGGTCGAGCGCGGCGGCATCCCGATCAAACTCACCGCGAAGGAGTTCGAGCTCCTCCGCTACCTCATGCAGAATCCGCGCCGGGTGCTGAGCAAGACGCAGATCCTCGACCAGGTCTGGAGCTACGACTTCGGCGGCAACGGCAGCGTGGTCGAGATCTACATCTCGTACCTGCGGAAGAAGATCGACAGCCTCGGCGAGCCCCTCATCCACACCGTCCGCGGCGTCGGTTACACGATCAAGGCGTCATGACCCGTTCCCGGTGGACGCTGCGCCGCACCCTCGTCGTCGGCACGAGTGTGCTCGTGGCGCTCGCGTTCGTCGTCATGAGCCTGGCCACGATCGTGGCGTTGCGCTCCTTCGCGCTCGACCGTCTCGACCAGCAGGTGGTCGAAGGGCTGTCGTTCGCCGTCGGTCGCGGATCGTCCGGGCAGCACCCCGGCACCGGGCAGCGCGGGGGACAGAGCCAGGGTCAGGATGCCGAGCGCCCGGCTCCGCGGATCGGGTCCCTGCAGGCGGTGGTCGCGTCCGATGGAACGGTGCGCAGCTCCAGCTACACGCGCAGCGACGGGACCCAGGTGCAGCTCACCGACGACCAGGTCGCTCTGCTGCGCGCGGACGTGTCCACGGACCGGACGCCCACGTCGATCGATCTCGGCGCCGATCTGGGATCGTTCCGGGTCGCCGGCGCCGAGGTCGACGGGACGACGGTCTTCGCCGGCAGCTCCCAGGCCGACGTCACGGCGACGACGAACGCGCTGACGGTGATCCTGCTCGCGGTGAGCGCGGCGACCCTGCTCATCGCGGTGGTCGGACTCTCTCTCTTCGTGCGCCGGAGCCTGCGCCCCCTCGACCGGGTGGCCGAGGTCGCCCAGCGCGTGTCGACGCTGTCGCTCAGCGAGGGCAGCGTCGACATCCCCGACCGCGTCGCCCCCGCGGACACCGATCCCACGACCGAGGTGGGCCGGGTGGGCTCGTCGCTCAACGATCTGCTCGGGCACGTGCAGTCGTCCCTCGCCGCGCGGCACCACAGCGAGGAGCAGCTGCGGCGCTTCATCGCGGACGCCAGCCACGAGCTGCGCACACCGCTCGCGAGCATCCGCGGCTATGCCCAGCTGTCCCTCGGCGAAGACGCCCCGATGACGCCGACCCAGGCGCGCTCGTTCGATCGCATCGAGTCGGAGGCCCAGCGCATGGCATCCCTCGTCGACGACCTGCTGCTGCTGGCCCGATTGGATGCCGGACAACCGCTCCGCCGTGACGAGGTCGAGCTGACGCTGCTCGCCGTCGACGCCGTGAGCGATGCGCACGCGGCGGATGCCACGCACGAGTGGCGTCTCGACGTGACCGAGGACCTGATCTCGGTCACCGGGGATGAGAACCGTTTGCGGCAGGTCGTGGCGAACCTGCTGCGCAACGCTCAGACGCACACGCCCCCGGGGACGACGGTCACGCTGTCGCTCGCGCGCGACGGGGCCGAGGCGGTGCTGCGGGTCACCGACACAGGTCCCGGGATCGACCCGGGGGTGGCGGGCCGGCTCTTCGACCGTTTCGCCCGCGCCGACGATGCGCGGAACCGGGATGCCGGGAGCACGGGGCTGGGACTGTCGATCGCGCAGGCGATCACCGAGGCGCACGGAGGCACGATCTCGGTGGACAGCGTGCCGGGTCGGACCGTGTTCGAGGTGCGACTGCCGGCGTGAGGGGGTTCCGGTCCCTTCGACGGGCTCAGGGACCGGGGTGTCGGGGTGGCTGAGCTTGTCGAAGCCACCGTGCCCGGGGTGCTCCGGGCTGCGGCGGGGGTGGCTGAGCCTGTCGAAGCCCCCGGAACGTGACACATGTCACGCCTTCTCGTGACACCGCGACCCTGGCCGAGAGCGCCGCCGCGTCCGAGGCTGGAACCATGACACGACGACGACTGCTCACGACCGTGGCGATGGTGGCGGCGCCGCTGCTGACGCTCGCGATCGGGCTCCTGGTGATGCCGCGCCCGCCCGCCCTCTCCACGCGAATCACCGGAGACGACGCGTTCGCCGCCGCGGTGCGCGACGACCTCCTCGCCGCGGGCCAGCGCCACGAAGCCGTCGTGGTCTCGATCGACGGCGACCGCACGCGCTTCGCGGGCTTCGGGGCCGACGAGCACACGCCGTTCGAGATCGGCTCGGCGACCAAGACCATGACCGGCCTGCTGTTCCAGGACGCCCTCGAGCGCGGAGAGCTGGCGGCCGAGGACCGTCTCGAGGTGTGCCTGCCCGAGCTGTCCGGCACCGCGGCGGGAGCGGTCCGCCTCGACGATCTCGCCACCCACACGTCCGGGATGCCGCGCCTGCTGAGCGACCCCGGGTTCCAGGCCGACTCCCTTCGCCGCAGCCTGCTGGGGCAGAATCCCTACACGCTCGCCGTCGACGAGATGCTCGCCCTCACCCGTACCGAGCGGGTCGGCGAGCCCGGGACCTTCGAGTACTCGAATCTCGGGACGGCCCTGCTCGGACAGGCGATCGCGCGGTGCGCCGGGATGGACTACCCGGCCCTCATCGGGACGCGTCTGTTCGAACCGCTCGGGATGACCGAGTCGACGGTGCCCCTGACGACCGACGACCTGCGTCCGATCGACACCGGCGGGTACAGCGCGCAGGGTGTCGCCCAGGACCCGTGGACGCTCGGCGGTCATGCCCCGGCGGGCGGCGTGCGCTCCACCGCGCACGACATGACACTCTTCGTGCGGGCGCTCCTGGACGGCACCGCACCGGGCGCGTCCGCGATGGATCCGCGTCGGGAGACGGCATCCGGTCCCATCGGATGGTTCTGGTTCACGCTCGACATCGACGGCACCGCGATCACCTTCCACAACGGGCAGACCGGCGGCTTCACCTCGGCGATCATGATCGATCGGGCGAACGGGCGCGCGGGGATCGTGCTCGACGACACCGCGGCCCTCGTCGACGAGGTCGCCTACGCCGTCCTCACGAAGGGAGCGGTCCGATGATCGCCGTCGTCCTCGCCGCGCTGCTGGTCGCGGTCGTCGTCCTCTTCGCCGTCCGCGCGTGGGGCGTCGGGAGGTTCGCGCTCCGCGACCGCGCGATGATGCTCGCCGAGACCTTCGGGGTCGTCGTCGCGTTCGCGGCGGCGTCGATGCTCGTGGATTGGACGCAGGCTCCCCCCGCGCTCTGGGCCGTGGCGGTCGTCGTCGCGGCCGCGGGCACCGTCGGCGCCGCGCGCCGATTCGCGTCGCTGCCCTGGCGCCGCACCCGGCGCCGCTGGCCGCTGCGCGTCGTGCGGCTCGGGCTCGGCGGCATCCTGGGTCTGGGGGTGCTGGGGCTCGCCGCTGTGATCGGGGCGTGACCGGCGCGGCGCGGGGACTCCGCGTCGGCCCCCTCGACACACAGCTCGTGCATAAGAACGGTGAGGGCCTCGTTATGTACCCGCTATGAGGATCGGCAGATGTCCTCGCCCCCGGATGCCGATTTCCTCGTCCTCACCAGCCGGCTGGCGCCGCACCTCGACGGCGGATACGCCGTGGCTGTCGCCTCTCGTCTGCGCCTGCTCCACTCGATCGGCGTGAGGCGCCCGCTCCTGCTCACCTTCGACGTGGGTGACCCGGACGAGCGAGAGGGCAACCTCCGCCACGCGCTGCGCGACGACCCCGTGGCGGACATCGAGATGCGCAACCTCTACGACGAGGTCCTCGACGATTCGTCGTGGCTGTACGAGCGAGCGCAGGAGGGGGAGGGAGACCCGGCGGTCGTCTATCGGCCGATCCGCGACGGCGAGGGAAGGGAGGTCCTCTCGCTGCCGGTGATCCGCGACGACCCCCGCTGGCACCTCACCCGGGCGCCTGTCGTCGTCCGCGGCGGGAACGGCTCCCGCGTCCTGGCCGGCTTCGGAGCGCTCTACATGGCGTGGCTGACGCGGGTGGTGGCGGACCTGCGCGCCCGCGCCGCCGATGACCAACGGAGCGTCGTGGTCATCTGCGAGTCCAAGCAGGTCGGCGAGCTGATCGCCGATTGGGCCGACCCGAACGTGCGGATCGTCCACACCGTCCACAACTCGCACCTCGCGGCTCCGTGTCGGCCCTCGGCTCCGCTGCGGGACGACGGGTGGCGCAGGTGGCTGGACCTGCTCGATCGCTTCGACGCCGTGGTCTGGCCTACGCCGACGCAAGAGAACGACGTGGCCGCGCGTTTCGGTGCTCACGAGGGTTCCGCCGTGATCCCCACGCCCGTTTCCCCCGATGCCACCCCTCGGGCGCATCCACGGAGGGCGACCGATGTCCTGATGGTGAACCGGCTCGTCGACCAGAAGAGGGTGGATACCGCGATCGCCCTGTGGCCGAGCGTGGTGGCGCGCGTCCCGGATGCGCAGCTCCACATCTACGGAGATGGTCCCCTTCGGCAGGCGCTGCACGACCTCATCGAGGAGCGCGGGGTGAGGCGGAGCGTCCACCTGCACGGATACTCCGATCGGGTCCGCGACGCGATGGCCGTCTCCGCCGTCTTCCTGTGCACGAGCACGTTCGAGGGGCAGAACCTCGCCATCGGTGAAGCCCTGGCGAGCGGCCTGCCCGTCGTGGCGTTCGACGTCTGTTACGGACCCCGCGACTACATCGGCGACGGGGGTGTCCTCATCGCACCCGGCGACACGGACGGCGTCGCGAGCGCCCTGACGGCGCTCCTCACCGACGAGAGCGTGAGAGACGAGATGTCGGAACGCGCGCGCGAGCAGTCCCTCCGGCTGACACCCGACGCGGTGGGCGAGACCTTCGCGCGCCTGCTCGAGGACGTCGTGGCCCGCCCGGCGAGGCGGTGAGCCCACGCCGACGAGCCGCGCGGGAGCCCGCCGCCGCGTCAGCCGATCAGGCTCGGCTGCAGGTCGCGCAGGGTGCGGTGGTGCGTCATGCGCGTCACCCCCAGCGCGGCCAGGAGCACCCCGCCGACCATCCACGCGCCCAGCACCAGCAGGTCGGGCCCGACACGTGAGACGTCTCCGCCGTACATGACCTGGCGCATGGCATCCACCACGTATCCCATCGGCAGCACGTGGTGCAGGGCCGCGAGAGGAGCGGGGAGCGTCTGCCACGGGAAGGTGCCGCCCGCCGTCACGAGCTGCAGCACCATCAGGACGAGACCGAGGAACTGCCCCACCGAGCCGAGCCAGACGTTCAGCGCGAGCACGATCGCCGCATACGTCGCCGAGGCGAACAACAGGATGCCGAGGGCGGCCCACGGATTCGCGAACGAGAACTGCAGCGCGATGGCGAGCACGGTGAACAGCCCCACCATCTGCAGGGCGCCGAGCCCGGCGGGGGTGAGCCAGCCGGCGAGGGTCACGCGGACGGGAGAGCGCAGCGCCGTGATCGCGCGCTTCGAGACGGGCTTCACGATGAGGAACAGCGCGTAGATGCCGATCCAGCCCGCGAGCGCCGCGAAGAACGGCGCGAGGCCGGCCCCGTAGTTCTGCGCCTTCGTGACCGAGCTCGTGCCGACGCTCACCGGGTCGGAGATGGCCTGCGCCTGAGCCTTGCGCGTCGCGTCGTCGGAGTCGGGGATCTGCTGCACGCCCGAGGCGAGCCCGTCGCGCAGCTGCGTCGCGCCGGTCGAGAGCTGGCCGATGCCGCTGTCGAGCTGCGCGGCGCCGTCACGGAGCTGGGCGGAGCCGTCGCGCAGTTGCGCGGCTCCGGATGCCGCGGTCGCCGCGCCGTCGGCGAGGGCCGAGGCCCCATCCGCGGCGGAGGCGGCGCCGGATGCCAGGGACGCACTGCCGTCGGCCACCTGGTTCGCGCCCGTGTCGAGCTGGTTGATCTGGTCGACCGTGCTCTGGACCTTTTCGTTCGCGGCGGTGAGGCGCTCACCGACGGGATCCAGCCGCGACAGGATCTCGTCGATCTTGGCCTGGCTCAGCCCCGCGTCGGCGAGGGCCTTGGCGATGTCGGTGCGCGCTTCGGGCAGTCGTGACGCCGCGTCCTGGGCGATCGAGCCGACCTCGCGGGCGGCGGAGTCGATGCGGCCCACCCCGCCGGCGACCTGGCGCGCACCGTCGGCGACCTGCGCCGACCCGTCGCGCAGCTGCGCCGTGCCGTCGCGGAGCTGGTTCGCGCCGCTCGAGAGCTGCGCCGTGCCGTCCGCCAACTGGGACGACCCGTCCGCCAGGGTCGCCGAACCGGTCGCGAGCTGCGACGACCCGGTCTTCGCGGTGCCGAGACCGTCGACGAGCTGCGTCGCCCCGCCCGTGGCATCCACGAGACTCACCCGGATCGTGTGGAGCGCGTCGAGCAGCGAGAGCCCCGCCTCGTCGACGACCTTCTTCGCGACCGACGCCTGGATGCGCGCGACCGCCTGGGTACCGATCGTGGACGCGAGGTAGTTGTTCGCGTCGTTGGTGCGCAGTTCGATGTCGGCCTGTCGAGGCGAGTCGCTGGAGAGGGATGCCACGGACTCGGTGAAGTCCGCCGGGAGCGTCACGATGAAGTCGAAGTCGCCGCGCTCGAGTCCGGCATCCGCCGCGTCGGAGGAGACGCGATGCCACTCGAACGTGTCGCTGTCGAGCAGCTGCTCGGCGGCTTCGTCGCCGAGATTGCGCTGCTGGCCGTTCACGTCGGCACCCTTGTCGTCGACGACGAGGGCGACGGGGACGCTCGAGAGGTTGCCGTACGGATCCTGGTTCGCCCAGAGATAGAGACCGCCGTACAGGATCGGGACGGCGAGGAGGGCGATCAGGGCGATCACCGACATGCGCGTCGAGGTGAGGCGGCGGAGTTCCGCGGTGATCATCTGCGGGACCTTCATCGCGCCTCCTCCTCGGTCGGGGTGGTGGGGGTCGTGGCGGTGCCGAGGGCCGTCTGCGACGCCTGGCCCGCGATCACGAGCACGGCGTACCCGCGTTCGGCGAACTCCCCGGCGATGCGCCACCATGCTGCGGGCTCGCCGCCGTGACGGTCGGGCGCGACGAGCACGAGCCCCTCGACGTCTTTCCGCAGTGCCGCGAGCTCGAGGAGCAGACGGACGCGGGCGGCCGGATCGACGTTGCCGATCGGCAGGCCTGCGAGCGCGTCGAGACCGATGTTCTCCAGCCACCGGGCGGCGGCGAAGGGGTTCGGCGCGCGCCCGGCGAACATGAGCTCCTCCGCCACGACACCGCTGACGGTGACGTTGGGCTCCGGCTCCGAGACGACGGGGGCGTCGACCAGGGCGACGCGGCGGCGGATGGCCTTGGCATCCGGTCGTCCGTCGATCGTGACCTCGCCGCTGTCGATCTTCATGCGACCGGATGCCACGAGCCCCAGCACCGTGGGCCGTTGCTCGGTCTCGGCGAGGGCCAGGGTGGCCCGGCCCGTCTCGAACGAGGTGGAGGTCGGAGGGAGGGCGCGCTCGGCGCGGCCCTTCGCGACCTCGGACAGGACGATTCTCACTGCTTCTCCAGTTCGGGGTGGTCCGCCAGGAGCTCCTGGGCCTCGGTCCAGGACAGACCGGCGATGCCGAGCACGGCGCGCACGGCGATCGAGCGTGCCGTGGATGCGCCGGCGTCGACGCGGCTCACGACCGTGCGGCCGGTCTCTTCGAGAAGGCGCGACAGGGTCGGCGCGGGCAGGTCGGTGCGGAGTTCGCCGGCCTCCTGCCCGCGCCGGACGATCGCGTCGATCCGGCGCCGCAGGGGGGCGAGCGCGGCGGAGGTCTCGGGGAGGTGCGCGTCGTCGAGGGCGAGCGCGGCCGCAGCCTGCACGTGGGCGGCCTCCGCCCAGAGCTCGGATGCGAGGCGCGCGAGCGCCACACGCGAGTCGGCGTCGTCGACGCGGACGGCGATCGCGTTGAAGCGGACGGCTCCCGCGGCGATCACCTCGCGGATGATGGCGTTGCGGTCGTCGAAGTGGCCGTACAGGGCGCGGCGTGAGAGGCCGGCGCGGCGCGCGATCGCGTCGATCGAGGCGCGGGGGTCGTGGCCGATCGCGGCGGTGGCCGCGTCGAGGATGCCGGCGCGGTTCTCGACGGCGTCGCGGCGGGTGGGTGTACTCACGAAGGATCAGTGTACGCCGAAAGTGCACGAACGTGTGCAACTTATTGTAGCGCCCCTCGGATGTCCGCCGCCGCGCTCGGTCAGCCGATGAGACAGTCCGCGGTGAGGGAGAAGTGCAGCAGGCCGTCGATGCTCGATCGGTCGCGGGCTGACAGTCGGACAGTGCCGTTGTCGCGCCGATCCTCCTGCATGGCGCGATCGGCCGCGTAGCCGGCGCGGGTCCAGGCCGCGAGGATCGCCGCGTACGACGCCGCGTTGTCGTCGGTCGCGAACGCGAGGCTCACCCCCGTCGTGCCGTCGCACGGCAGGTCGGCGGCCGGAGGAGCGCTCACGGGTGCGCCTGCGGCATCCCGCGGGGTCCCGACCACCGCGCCGAGGGTCAGCGCGGCCATGCGGCTCAGTTCCTCGCGCGCGTCCCCGACCGCGGACGGCGCCGGGCCTTCGCCGTCGGCGACGACGGTCGGTCGAGGGGTGGGAGTCGCTGCCGGGTCACGGCCGCCCGCGAGGCCGCATCCCGCATCCGCGTTCACCCGCGGCAGGACGAAGGAGGGCGCGGACGAGGTGCGGAGGTCCTCGGTGCTGCTCTCGAACGTGTTCCACACGCGGAGGGAATCACCGTCGACGACGGCGATGTAGGACCCCTGCGCGAAGGGCGTGTGGCCGTCGTCGACGACCGTGCGCGCGACGCGCGTCCCGATGACGCCGTCCATGCGGAGAACCTCGCCGGAGGCGCCGAAGAGGAAGGAGCGCTCGCTCACCACGTAGCCGGTCGCGCAGCCGTCGGCGACGATCGGCGTGACGGAGTCGTTCGTCACCGTCAGCCACAGCCCCGCGACGAGGGTGCTGAGGACCAGGAGCAGCCGCAGCGGCACGAGAAGCGCCCACCACCACCGGCGAGCGGGAACGGCGAAGGCGATGACGCTGAGCGCCACGATGGCCACCGTCGCGCTCGCGGCGGCGATGACCGCGCCGGTCCACGGCCCGACGATGAGCTCCCGGTCGCCGTCTGTCGAGAACGGTCTCGCCACGGCGAACACCGCCGTGGCCACGAGGAAGACCAGGCTCGCGACGACGACGGTGCGCCGACGCGCACGAAGTTCCCGCGGCTCTCCGGGAGGCTGCTGCCCGTCGCTCGTCACGGGACCAGTTTCGCAGGAGTCGTCCCATGGAGCCTGACAGCACGACGCCGTCCCGCCGGAGAGGCGGAACGGCGTCGAGAGGGACTCGTGTCAGTCGGTGCCGGAGTCGAACGCGGCGGACTCGCCCGCGGCATCCGTCGCCTCGGCGAGGCGCTCTCCGGCGGCCGAGAGGGGAGCGGCGGGCTCGATGATCTCTTGCGCACCGCCGGCGGCGACGTCGCCGACGAGCTCGCCGGTCGGGCCGCCGATGAGGCCGAGGCCCGCGTACTGCTCGAGACGCGCGCGCGAGTCGGCGATGTCGAGGTTGCGCATGGTGAGCTGGCCGATGCGGTCGACGGGACCGAATGCGGCGTCGCCGACGCGCTCCATCGAGAGCTTCTCGGGCGAGTACGACATTCCGGATGCCACGGTGTCGAGGATCGTGTAGTCCTCACCGCGGCGCAGGCGCACCGTGACCGAGCCGGTGATGGTCGACCCGACCCACTTCTGGATGGACTCGCGCAGCATGAGCGACTGCGGCTCGAGCCACCGGCCCTCGTACATCAGGCGGCCGAGGCGACGGCCCTGCTCGTGGTAGGTCGCGAGGGTGTCTTCGTTCAGGATGCTGTTGACCAGGCGCTCGTACGTCAGGAACAGCAGCGCCATGCCCGGGGCCTCGTAGATGCCGCGCGACTTGGCCTCGATGATGCGGTTCTCGATCTGGTCGCTCATGCCGAGTCCGTGGCGACCGCCGATCGTGTTGGCCTCGCGCACCAGGGCGACCGGGTCGTCGAAGCGCGTGCCGTTGATCGCGACCGGGCGGCCGGCCTCGAACTCGACGGTGACGTCTTCGGTCTCGATCTCGACCGCGGGGTCCCAGAAACGCACACCCATGATCGGCTCGACGATCTCGAGCGAGACGTCGAGGTGCTCGAGGGTCTTGGCCTCGTGCGTGGCGCCCCAGATGTTGGCATCCGTCGAGTACGCCTTCTCGGCGCTGTCGCGGTAGGGGAAGTCGTGGGCGACGAGCCACTCGCTCATCTCTTTGCGGCCGCCGAGCTCGGTGACGAAGTCGGCGTCGAGCCACGGCTTGTAGATGCGCAGCGCGGGGTTGGCGAGCAGGCCGTAGCGGTAGAACCGCTCGATGTCGTTGCCCTTGTAGGTGGAGCCGTCGCCCCAGATGTCGACGCCGTCTTCTTTCATGGCGCGCACGAGCAGCGTGCCGGTGACGGCGCGGCCGAGAGGCGTCGTGTTGAAGTAGGTGCGCCCGCCTGAGCGGATGTGGAACGCGCCGCAGGCGAGGGCGACGAAGCCCTCTTCGACGAGAGCGGTCTTGCAGTCGACCAGGCGCGAGACCTCGGCGCCGTACTGCGTCGCGCGGCCGGGGATCGAGGCGATGTCGTCTTCGTCGTACTGCCCGAGGTCGCCGGTGTAGGTGCAGGGGATGGCGCCCTTGTCGCGCATCCACGCGACGGCCACCGAGGTGTCGAGACCACCCGAGAAGGCGATGCCGACGCGCTCGCCGACGGGAAGGGACTGCAAGACCTTGGACATACGCCGATTCTATCGGGGAGGATGCCGCGGCCCGACTCGTGTGGAGTGCTTCCGCCCGCGCGAGGGCGGGGGAGGAGGAGTGTCAGCCGACGGTGACGGCGGTGATCTCCACCGGGGTGGCGGGCCGACCGTCGGCGGCCCCGCCCTCGACGCCGGCCCGGCCGATCTTCTCGACCACGGCGAGGCCCTCGGGCGAGAGCTTCCCGAAGACCGTGTAGCTCGGCGGCAGCTTCGTGTCGGCGTAGACGAGGAAGAACTGCGAGCCGTTCGTGCCGGGCTGGCCGGTGTTGGCCATCGCGACCGTCCCGGCGGGGTAGGTCTCGCCGCCGTCGAGCTCGTCGGCGAACGTGTAGCCGGGTCCGCCGCGACCCGATCCCGTGGGGTCGCCGCACTGCAGCACGAAGATGCCCTGCGTCGTGAGGCGGTGACAGGTCGTGTCGGTGAAGTACTGCTGCTGGGCGAGCGACACGAAGCTCTCGACCGTGCAGGGGGTGCGCTCACCGGTGAGGGTCATCGAGATCTGCCCCGCCGAGGTCTCGAGGGTCACCGGGACGTCACCGGTGGGCCGCTCGGTCCCCTCGGCCGGCGGGGTGACGTCGACCGACGGCTTTCCCGACGCGGGGTAGGCGCACGCCGCGGACGCGCTGCCCGCGCTCGGTTCGCTCGCGGGAGGCGCGGCGGGGGTCGACCCCGCGCATCCGGCGAGGAGGAGCAGGGCGGAGGAGGCGAGAACAGCCGAGATCAGTCGCGTGCGCACGCGCTCCAGGCTAGAGCGCCCGGGGCTCGGCATCCGTCTCTCTTCTCGGAGAAAGGCGCCGAAATCGCCGTTTCGGTCGGGAATTCTGCGAGTTCGACGCAATTCTGCGAGACCCGCGCGTCAGGACGACCGGATGCCGCGCGCCCGCCCGAGCGCGACCGCACCGAACGCGACGCCGACGATGAAGACGGCGATGACGACGATGTAGACCGCGACGCTGCCCCACCCGCCGTTCGCGGGATTGAGGAAGGGGTAGGGGTACCAGGACGCCTCTCCCGTCGTGGGGTTGGTGATGAGCGGCGCGCGCACGAGCGTGTAGGCGATCCACGCGATCGGGAAGATCGCCGCGCCCAGCGCCGCCGTCCACGGCAGGCGCCGTCGGCCCGGGCCGAGCAGCAGGTCGAGCAGGAGGAAGAGCGGCCCCCACACGTGCAGGATCTCGTTGGACCACGGGACGGTCTCGGGCTGCAAGGGGAGGCCGCGCAGCAGCAGGTTGTAGACGACGCCGGTGACCACCATGTACGTCGAGACCCAGGCCAGCACGGTCGCGAGGGCCGGGGGGTCGGCGTCGAGGCGGCGCCTCCGCGCGAAGAAACGCACGCCCACGATCGCCAGCACGACGAACGCCGAGACGTTGGAGAGGATCGTGAAGAAGCTGAAGAAGTTGGTCACGACCGTGACGACGTCGCGACCGTTCTCTCTCGCGCCCTCGACCGAGGAGGAGAACTGCGCGATCACCGCCGCGGCGATGAGCGCCGCCATCGCCGTGCGGGCGAGGTTCCACCCCGTCGCCCACCCCGCCGATCGCACCATGGGGTCACGTTATCGAGGCCGCGGCTGCCGGGGCAGGGCTTGCGGGGGCGGTGTCGGACCCTCTCGATAGGATGGGGTGTACCGCCGGACAACATGCGAGGAGCACTCATGCCCGGAATCGTGATCGTCGGCGTCCAGTGGGGCGACGAGGGCAAGGGCAAGGCCACCGATCTGCTCGGTGAGCGCACCGACTGGGTGGTGAAGTTCAACGGCGGCAACAACGCCGGCCACACCGTCGTCATCGGCGACGAGAAGTACGCGCTGCACCTGCTGCCCAGCGGCATCCTGTCCCCGGGGGTCACCCCCGTCATCGGCAACGGCGTCGTCGTCGACCTCGAGGTGCTGTTCTACGAGCTCGAGGCGCTGAACGCGCGCGGCCTCGACACCAGCCGCCTGAAGATCAGCGCCAACGCGCACATCATCACGCAGTACCACCGCACCCTCGACAAGGTCACCGAGCGCTTCCTCGGCAAGCGCCAGATCGGCACGACCGGCCGGGGGATCGGCCCCGCGTACGCCGACAAGATCAACCGCGTCGGCATCCGCGTGCAAGACCTGTTCGACGAGAACATCCTGCGCCAGAAGGTCGAGGGCGCCCTCGACCAGAAGAACCACCTGCTGGTCAAGGTCTTCAACCGCCGCTCGATCACGGTCGACGAGGTCGTCGAAGACCTGCTCGCCTACGCCGAGCGCGTGCGTCCCATGGTCGCCGACACCTCGCTGCTGCTGAACGAGGCTCTGGATGCCGGTGACGTCGTCGTCTTCGAGGGTGGCCAGGCCACCATGCTCGACGTCGACCACGGCACCTACCCCTTCGTCACGTCGTCGTCCGCGACGGCGGGTGGCGCCTCGACCGGCTCCGGCGTCGGCCCGAACCGCCTCGACCGCATCGTGGGCATCGTCAAGGCGTACACGACGCGCGTCGGCTCGGGTCCGTTCCCGACCGAGCTGTTCGACGAGAGCGGTGACTGGCTGCGCTCGCGCGGCTTCGAGTTCGGCACCACCACGGGCCGCCCTCGTCGGGTCGGCTGGTACGACGCGCCCATCACGCGTTACGCGACGCGCATCAACGGCATCACCGACCTCGTGCTGACCAAGCTCGACATCCTGGGCGGCCTCGAGCAGATCCCGGTCTGCGTCGCCTACGACGTCGACGGCGTGCGCTTCGACGACCTGCCGGTCAACCAGACCGACTTCCATCACGCGAAGCCCATCCTCGAGTACTACCCGGGCTGGAGCGAGGACATCTCGACCGCGCGCACCTTCGACGACCTGCCGCAGAACGCGCGGGACTACGTCCTCGCGCTCGAGAAGATGAGCGGAACGCGCATCTCGGTCATCGGCGTCGGCCCGGCGCGCGACCAGGTGATCGTGCGACACAACCTGATCGACTGACATGCGCTTCTGGGTGGGGGCCTACGCGGGGGACGCGGGATCGGCCGAGGGCATCGGCATCCTGCAGGCGGGGGACGCCGATTCGGTCTGGGCCTCGGGTCCGCTCGGCATGGTCGGCACGGCCGTGGCCGCCCCCGGCTCGGCGTCGTGGCTCGCCGCGCATCCGACGCACGACCTGCTCTACGCGGCGCTCGAATCCGACGGAACGGTGCAGGCCTACCGGCGCACGAGCGAGACGCGCCTGACCCCGGTCGGCCCCGCGATCGAGGCGGGAGAGTCGGTCTGCCACGTCGCGGTGTCGCCCGACGCGACCTTCCTCGTCGCGAGCTGCTGGAGCGACGGACGGGTCGTCCGGATCGATCTGGATGCCGCGGGCCGTCCGTCGCGGCCGGTGATCGCCGCCGAGGCCACCGACCCCTGGGGCCCCGACTCCGCGGAGAGCGGCCTCTCGACCGGAGCCCGCGTCTCAGGCGCCGTCGTTCCCGACCTCGCCGCCGCCGCGCGCGCCCTGCGCGAAGCCGCCGGGGAAGAGTACGGCGACCTGGTGCCTGCATACGACGTACCCAGCGACGACGCCGTGCCCGAGACCGACGCCGAGTCCGAGGAGGCCGCGATCGGCCCCCGCGTCTCGCGCTCGCACCAGGCGATCTTCCTTCCCGGCGGTCTCGTCGCCACCACCGACATGGGTCTCGACCTGGTGCGGTTCTGGCGTCCGGGCCAGGGTGGGCTGCGCTTCGTGCAGCAGGTCGTGCTGCCGAAGGGCAGCGGTCCGCGCCACGGGCTGTGGCATCCGTCCGGACACCTCTACGTCGTGACCGAGCTCAGTCGCGAGGTGTTCGTCCTGGCCCCGGATGCCGAGGGGCGGTGGCGCATCGTCTCCGGGCAGCCTCTCGTGGGCACGCTCGAGACCGACACCGCGGCCGAGCTCTGCGCGAGCCGCGACGGCACCACGCTCTACGCGGGAGTGCGCGGCAGCGACACGATCGGGGTCCTTGCGGTGCGCGGTGCCGGTGAGGAGCTGCAGTTCACCGCCCTCGCCGACGCCGGCACGCACTGGCCGCGCCATCACGTCGTGGTGAACGACACCCTGCTCGTGGCGGGGCAGCTGGCCGACGAGATCGTCTCTCTTCCCCTCGATGCCCGCACCGGCGTGCCCGGTCGCGTTCGTCATCGCACCGCGTCGCCCTCGCCGACGCGGTTGCTGCCGATGCGCTGAGATCCCCTTCCCCAGGGAGAGAGCCCGTCCCCCACCGGGAACGGGCTCTCTCTTCGTCAGGAGGTGGGGATCCACACCCTCATCGTCGACGGACCCCGGTTTCCCCAGTCGTGATACGGCACGAGGGCGACCGGTTCCGCGTCGCCCATGGTCGTGGACGCCCGGGGAGCGTACGGCCACCCCTCGCCGACGGGCGCGCGGTGCGCGAGCTGTACCCACACGCGGCCGTCCTTCTCGACCGGGATCGCACCCGCCGCCAGCGCGACATCGCCCACGTCGGCCCCCTCGACGAGGTCGGCCGACTCGAGCGCCCAGACCTCGGGCCCTCGTTCGACCGCGACGCACCCCCGGACCGCGTCGATTCGGGGGTCGGGAACCACGACGCGCGGCGTCATCGGCAGCTCGAGCTGCACCACGTCCCCCACGTGGAAGGCGCGGCGCACCCGCGCCCAGCCGGGAGCCGCGGGCAGCGACTCGCTTCGCCCATCGGCCCCGTCGATCCGCAGGGCGGCGCCCGTCGCCCATTCCGGCACGCGCAGCGACAGGGTCCACGCCGCGTCGGCGTCCTCGGCGATCCGCACACGGACCCGTCCGTCGGCGGGGTACGCCGTCGTAACGTCGAGGGCCACGGGGCGACCGTCGTCGAGGGTCGTCCGGATCTCGGCCGGGGCGTACTGGTGGATCTGGATGCCGTCCGCGTCAGCCGTGGCGATGTACGCGTCGAGGCTGGCGAGCGTGCGGGCCACGTTCGGCGGGCAGCAGGAGACCTCGAACCACGGCGCCCGAAGCGAGGACGACGCGCGCGGAGACGTCGCGTCGGGATCCGGGACGACCCCGGGCACTCGCTGGTGCAGGGTGTTGGCGTAGAAGAAGCTGCGTCCGTCGGCGGCGGGGGAGGTGGCGACGACGTTGAAGAGCGTGCGCTCGATGAGGTCGGCGTAGGTGGCCTCGCCTTCCGACAGGAGAAGGCGCCACGAGAACATCACCGAGGCGATCCCGGCGCACGTCTCGGAGTAGGCGCGGTCCGGCGGCAGCTCCCAGTCGTCGCCGAACGCTTCGTCCTGGTGGTGCGAGCCCTGCCCGCCGGTGATGTACGTCCGGCGTCCGCGTGTACGGGCCCATTGACCGCGGAGAGCGGTCAGCAGCCCCTCGTCGTCGTTCTCGACGGCGACGTCGACGGCGCCCGCGGCCAGGTAGTTGGCACGCACGGCGTGACCGCCGAGGGCTCGCGTGTCACGCACCGGGACGTCGTCCTGGAAGTACCGGCGTCCCCATTCGATGTCGGCGAGCGTGGCGTGTCCGCGACGCTCGACGAAGAGGGCGGCCTGCGCGGCGTAGCGGGTATCTCCCGTGACGCGCGAGAGCTCGACGAGGGCCGCCTCGATCTCGGGGTGGCCGCAGAAGGCGGGGATGCCGTCGGCCCCGAACACCTCGCAGACGAGGTCCGCGGCGCGGCGCGCGATCACGAGCAGTCCGTCGTCGGCATCCGGGCGCGTCCGATCGCGGGCGACGGCCGCCTGGAAGAGGTGGCCGAGGCAGTAGAGCTCGTGTCCCCACTCCAGGTCGGACCAGCGGGGCTGCTGGCCCGGCCGACCGAACTCGGTGTTCAGGTACCCGTCGGCTTCCTGCGCGGCGGCCACGCGGGCCACGACCCCGCGGAACGTGCGCTCGAGGGCGGGGTCGTCGCTGCGGCCGATCTCCCACGCGGTCGCCTCGAGGAACTTGTACACCTCGGAGTCGCTGAACTCGCGCCCCCGCCGGCCGGCCGGGAGGGTCCCCGCGGCGGCGCGATCGAAGTTGGGCAGCCAGCCCTCGGACTCGAGCCGACCGAGGATGTGGTCGAGGGTGTGGGCGGCGTTGACACCCTGGCGCTCGCCCCAGAATCCGCCGGTGATGCGGACATCGCCGAGGCCGAGGGGGCGCAGACGGGAACGCGTGGGAAGGACGGGGGCGGCGACGATACGCGCCGTGTCCGGGTCGAGCGGACGGGAGGGGAGGGTGGTCGACATGGTCATCCCTTGAAGGCGCCGGACATGAAGCCGCGCACGTAGTGACGTTGGAGGATCAGGAACAGGACGATGCACGGCAGCGCGAGCACGACGACGCCCGCTTCGGTGACGCCGTAGTCGATGACGCCCATGGTCTGCCCGCGCAGATTGGCGACGGCCAGGGGCAGCGTGATCTTGGACTGATCGTTGATGAGGATCAGCGGGGCGATGAAGTCGTTCCACGCGGTCAGGAACGCGAAGAGGCCCACCGTGATGAGGCCCGGCTTGACCGCCGGGAGCAGCACGCGCCGCAGGGCGCCGAAGCTCGTGCACCCGTCGACGAGAGCCGCCTCGTCGAGCTCGCGCGGCACCGACTCGAACGAGATGCGCATCATGAACATCGAGAACGGCAGCTGGAACATCGTCAGCACGAGAGCGACCCCGACCAGCGAGTTCTGCAGCCCGACGGCGTTGAGGATGACGTAGAGCGGGATGAGCAGGGTGGCGTAGGGCACCATCAGGATCGCCAGCACCAGGAGGAACAGGAGGTTCTTGCCGGGGAAGGAGAAGCGGGCGAAGGCGTAGCCGCCCAGGAACGAGACGATGAGGGTCAGGGCGACGGTCAGCAACGACACGAACAGCGAGTTGCCCAGATACACCCAGATGCCGGACTGGAACGAGGCCAGAGCGGCGTAGTTGCCGAAGCCCCATCCGGTGGACTGGCTCGTGCCGGCCTGCGGGCTCACCGAGGCGACGCCGGTCCACACCAGCGGGTACAGGAAGATGATCGCCAGACCCCCCGTGAAGACCGTGGAGGGGATGCCCCAGAGCAGGCGACCGGTCGGACGGCGACGCGGGCGCGAGCCGGGGGCGACGATCGTGCGGGTGCTCGCGGTGGCGGCGGGCGAGGGAGCGGCGGTCAGGGCCATCTCAGGACTCCTCGGGGCGACGGAACGCGCGCAGCTGCACGACGTTGATGACGACCAGGGCCAGCAGGATGATGACCGACAGCGCGGCGGCGATGCCGAGGCTGTTCTGCCCCTGGAAGGCGATGTTGTAGATGAGCTGCACGACGGTCATCGTGCTGTTGTCGGGCCCACCCTTGGTGAGGATGTAGAACTGGTCGAAGGCCAGCAGGGACCCCGTCACGCACATGACGGTGGTGAGGGCGAAGGTGGGGCGCAGCAGCGGGACCGTGATGTCGCGGAAGATCTGCCAGCGCGAGCCGCCGTCGATCCGCGCGGCCTCGTAGATGTCCTCGGGGATCCCCTGCAGCCCGACGAGCAGCAGGAGCATGTAGAACCCGGCGAAGCGCCAGACGATGAGGAACACCGTCGACCAGAGCGCGCCCTCGGGAGACCCCAGGAACGTGATGCCCCACGACTGCATCAGCCCGGCGAACGGACCGGCGATGGGGGAGTACAGCACGTAGAACAGCAGCGAGGCCGAGGCGAGTCCGAGGGCGCTCGGCAGCAGGAATGCCGTGCGGAGGAAGCCCTTCCACCGGGTCGACTCCTGCACGAGCAGCGCGAGCCCGAGCCCCAGGCCGATGAGCAGGACCGTGGTGATCACCGTGTACAGCAGCGTGAAACGCACCGACTCCCAGAAGAGGCGGTGATTCAGGGCGTCGGTGAAGTTCTCGGGGAAGTTCGGACCCATGTTGCCCCGGAGCAGGGGCCACTCCGAGCCGGACATCTGGAGCACGAGGAGGAGGGGGATGACGAAGAGGGCGACGACGAACAGCGCCGTCGGGGCGGCGTACAGCCAGCCCTGCACGGGTCCGCCGAGCGCCGAGCGCGCGTAGCGCGAGCGCCGAGCGGTGGAGGAGAGAGCCACGGTGTTCCTTCCGGGGAGGGGGGTGCCGGGTGAGCCGCCCGGCACCCCCGTGGGGTTACTGCGACAGGACCGCGGTGATCTCGTCGTTGTCGGCGTCGACGGTGTCGGTGCCCTGCAGAACGGCGTTGCGCACGAGAGTGAGCCACGGGCTTCCCGGTGCGTTGAACGCCTGCTGGAAGTTCAGCGCCACCGGCGTCTTGCCTTTACCGGCGACCTCGTTGATGGCGACCTGGCGCGGATCCTTCGCCGCGTACTCGTTGTCGGCGAGGTCGGACCGCGAGACGGTGCTGCCGCCCTTGGCGAGGACCCCGACCTGCGCGTCCTCGGAGGTCAGCCACGACAGGAAGTTCCACGCCTGCGGCGACTGCTTCGAATCCTTCGAGATCCCGATGCCGTCACCACCCACGAACGTGGACTCGCCGCCCTTGACGCCGGGGATTCCCGAGACGCCGGCGTCGAACTTCAGGCTCGACAGGAGCGTGGCGGGGAAGGGCATGATGCCGACCTTGCCCTCCTGGAAGCCCGCGACCCAGGTCGCGCCGGTCTCGTCGGCCGAGCCGGGGGCGACGGCGCCCGACGCGTCGAGATCCTTCCAGGTGGAGTAGACCTCCTTGGCGGCGTCGTTGTTGAGCAGAGAGGTCGTACCGTCGTCGCTCAGCACCTCCTCCCCCGAGGCCCAGACGGAGGGGAACCACGTGAACAGCAGGCAGCCACCGCAGTTGAGCCCGGTGGAGGTCCCCGAGACGCCGGGCTTGTTCAGCGCCTGGACGGCCTTGGCGGTCTTGGCGAAGTCGGCGATCGTCGTGGGCGCCTTCTCGGGGTCGAGACCGGCCTCCTTCACGAGGTCCTTGTTCCACATCATCACGGAGAGGTCGAGGACGAACGGGAGCACGTACTCCTTGCCGTCGAGCGTGCCCGCGTCGAGGTGGCCCTTGTTGATCGCATCCTTGTACGACAGGCCGTCGATCTGCGCCGAGACGTCCTGGAACAGGCCCTGCTGCACCCAGTTGGGCACGTACACGATGTCTGCCGCGAAGAGATCAGGCAGACCGCCCGATCCCGCAGCGGCACCCACCTTGGCGACGTAGTCGTCGTTGGGGACGACGGTCAGCTCGACCTGGTTCTTGTGGCTCGCGTTGTACGCGGCGACGAGATCCTTGGCCTGCTTCTCGAGGGGAGCGCGCGTCCACAGGGTCAGGGTCGCGCCGTCGTCGGTTCCTTCGGCCGGGATGTCGGCCGGAGCGGCCGTGCCGGATCCGCCGGAACACGCGGCGAGGCCGCCGACGAGAGCGCTTGCGGCCAGGATGGCCGTCGCTGCCCGGAGGGCGAAGCGGCGCCGGGATGGGGTCATTGCAGTCTCCTCTAGCTCTTCATTGAGCGGATGCGACATTCGGGGTCGGCACCGCTGTACAGGGCGGGATATCGAAAGTACCGAAATCCCTTTCGGGACGGTAACGTGAGTCCTGCCGATCCGTCAAGACGGCAAACGGTTACGAACGAGAAACGGATTGCGATGACCGCCGATGCCACGCGCGCCGCCACCCTGAGCGACGTCGCTCGCCGCGCCGGCGTCTCGATCGCCACCGCGTCGAAAGCCCTGAACGGTCGCGGCGACGTCGCCGCAGGCACCCGCAAGCGGGTGATGGAGGCCGCCGCCGAGCTCGCGTTCACCCCCAACGCGATGGCGAGAGGTCTGCTGGCGGGTCGTACCGGCACCGTGGGCCTGCTCACGAACGACCTCGAGGGTCGTTTCGTCATCCCGATCCTCATGGGTGCCGAGGATGCCTTCGGTGCCGGCCAGATCAATGTCTTCCTCTGCGATGCGCGGGGCGACGCCATCCGTGAGCAGCATCACCTGCGAGCTCTGCTGAGTCGCCGGGTGGACGGGATCATCGTCGTGGGTCGTCAGACCGATCCGCGCCCCTCGCTCGGCCAAGAGCTGCCCGTCCCCGTCGTGTACGCCTATTCGCCGTCCGACGATCCGCGCGATCTGTCGCTCACGCCGGACAACTATTCCGGCGGTCGCCTCGCCGTGGAGCATCTGCTCGCCTGCGGGCGACGACGCATCGCGCACATCTCGGGGGATCCGTCCTACGCGGCCGCCCAGGATCGCCTCGCCGGGGCGCGCGCGGCCCTGGCCGCGGCCGGACTCGACTTCGTCGGCGAGCCGATGTTCGCCGCGTGGAACGAGCACTGGGGCCGTGATGCGGCGGCGATGCTGCTCGAGCGGCATCCGGAGGTCGACGCCGTCTTCTGCGGGTCGGACCAGATCGCGCGCGGCGTCCTGGACACGGCCCGCGACCTCGGACGCGATGTGCCGGGCGACCTGGCGGTCATCGGGTACGACGACTGGGAGCTGCTCACGCAGAACGCGCGGCCGCCGCTGACGAGCATCAACGCCAATCTGCAGCAGCTCGGTCGGCAGGCCGCGCAGCGCGTGTTCGATGCGATCGACGGGGTCGACGTGGGGGCGGGGACGCATCAGATGCCCGTGAAGCTCGTCATCCGCGGATCGACGATCGCGCATCGCTGAGCGGCCGCTCGTGCGGTTTTCGCTGATTTTTCGAAATATCCGAAAACCATTGCGAAACAATTCCGCTCCTCTGTAGCGTGCCAGCCACGCACACACTGCTCATCGACGAGCGGTGCCGAGAGGAACAGACAACGTGGACTGCACACCGACGATCCCCCATCGCGTCGGGCGCTCCGTGATCGCCGCTGCGGCGATCGCGACGCTGCTGGCGACGACCTTCGTGGCCGCGCCGGCGCACGCCGCCAACACCGACATCGGGTACCCGACCTTCTCGGGGAGCCCGAATCCCGTTCCCGACACCGGAGTCACGTACACCCCGGGGAACCAGCTGCAGAAGATCTTCGACGCGGACGTCGTCGCCGGCGCGGGCACGAGCCCCGCGAAGGACTTCTGGATGGATCGGATGCTCGCCCGCACCGGCGACGCCGGCAGCTTCGGCGACAACAACCAGTGGCTCTTCACGCGCGGGCGTGCCGCCTTCATGAAGGAGCACGACCCGTCGGCGCTTGGTTTCGGCGGGCAGCTCGCGTACTGGGAGGCGATCGACGGCCGCTCGGGTTACACGATCACCGCCCGCGTGGGCGGTGCCGATGTCGCGCTCACCGAGGATGTCGCAGAGCGCAAGCAGACCCCCAGCTACTGGCGGAGCGTCCACCGGGGCGGCGGCCTCGAGGTCGTGCAGACGAAGTTCATCACCGACGCGAACGTGCTCGTGACGAACCTCGAGGTGCACGCGACGGGCGACGCGGTCGACGTCGAGCTCGTGGCATCCTCCCCGTACGCGGTGTCGGCGGAAGGCGACGAGCTCGTCGGTCACGTGGAGGCGCTCAACGACCTCACCAAGATCTCGCCCCGCTTCTCGGGAGACGGCTTCTCGCCCGCGGGCGAGACCCTGACGCGCACGCTGTCGGTGCCCGCCGGCGGCAGCGCGACCGCCAAGGTGCAGCTCGGCCTCGTCACCGACGAGATCGCCGAGTCCCGCACCGAGTACGACGCCACGCGCGGGCAGACGGCCGGCGAGGCGTACACCGCCCACGTCACCGCGTACAACAAGTGGTGGGCCGACAACGTCCCCTACCTCGACACCCCCGAAGACAACATCGACAAGACGCTCTTCTACCGCTGGTGGCTGATGAGGTACAACTTCCTCGACGCCGACATGCCCGGCAACACCTACCAGTTCCCGGTCGCCATGGAGGGCGTGCTCGGGTACAACAACTCGATCGTGCTCACCACGGGCATGTTCATCGATGACCTGAAGTACTTCCGGGATCCGATCTACTCGTACGGCCCCTGGGTGTCGACGGGCGAGACGAGCAAGAGCTACAAGTTCGTCGACAACCCGGGCGACCCGGCGAACTGGTCGAACAGCTACACGCAGTACATCTCCGAGGCCGCCTGGCGCTCCTACGAGCTGCACGGCGGGCCCAGCGCCATCGCCGGCAACCTCGCCAAGTACGCCGAGGACGACGTCAAGGGTCTCCAGGACGCCTACGACTTCAACAAGAACGGCCTCATCGAGTACAACTGGGGCGCGATGACGGGCAACGACGCGGATGCCGTGTCGTTCCACTGGAAGCCCGGCTATCAGGACCGTGCCGAGAACGCCTACCTGTACTCCAACGCGCTCGCCGCGGCCGAGGCGTACCGCACCGCCGGGGACACCGCGAAGGCCACGGAGATGGAGACCTTCGCGCAGAACATCAAGACGCAGGTCATGGAGGTGCTGTGGAACCCGCAGGACAAGCTCCTCGAGCACGCCATGGCGAACAACGGCGAGCACGTGCCGTGGAAGGAGATCAACAACTACTACCCGTTCACCGTCGGTCTCGTTCCCAAGCCCGGCGACGCCGACTACAACGACGACTACGTGCAGGCGCTGCGGCTCTTCGCGGACGACAAGCAGTACCCGATCTTCCCCTTCTACACCGCGAATCAGGCCGATCAGGCGGCGTACAACGCCACCGGTGGTCAGGGCAGCAACAACTTCTCGGTCATCAACTCCACGGTCATGTTCCGGATGATGTCGACGGTGCTGCGCGACTATCCGACGGATGCCATCACCGCGGAGTCGTACAAGAAGCTCCTGTACTGGAACGCGTGGGCGCACTACCAGAACGGTGGCGACAACCGTCTGCCCGACCAGAACGAGTTCTGGGCCAACGGCTCGGCGAACCCGCAGAAGATCGACTACCGCTCCTGGATCCACCACACGATCCTCGGGGCGACGAACTTCACGATGATCGAGGACACGATGGGGGTGCGCACGCGCGACGACGCCAAGATCGAGCTCGACCCCATCGACATCGGGTGGGACCACTTCACCGCGAACAACATCCGCTATCGCGACCGTGACCTGACGGTGACGTGGGACGCCCCGGGTGGGACGCGCTATTACGGCGACGACGTGCCCGAGGGCTACTCGGTGTTCCTCGACGGCAAGCTCGCCTTCACCGTCGACAAGCTGTCGCACGTCATCTACGACCCGGCCACCGGCACGGTGCAGGTCGTCAAGGGCGACGCGAAGGTGACCACCGCGACGACCTCGTCGGTGAAGGCGCCGCAGGACGTGCGTTTCGCCGACGACGCCCGCGTCGTCGACCTGTTCGCCAAGGCCGGCGCCGACGTCCGCACCGCCAGCACGGGCAGCGCGAACCTCGCCACCACGGCGACGGCCTCGTTCTCGGCCGCGGGCCGCGACCCGCAGGGAGCGGTCGACGGCACCACCATCAACGAGCCCTTCTGGGGCACCGCCGGCTCGCCGAACGCGAAGGACTCCCTCACCGTCGAGCTGGGCGGAGAGAAGACCTTCGACGACATCCGCCCCTACTTCTACGCCAGCTCGTCGTCGGCGACCGCGGCGGGGTACGCCGAGCCGTCGGTCTACACGCTCGAGGTGCGTCGTGGCGGGCAGTGGTCGGTGATCCCCCAGCAGGCCCGCACGCCCGCGTACCCCCGCGCGAACTACAACCACGTCCAGTTCCCCGAGGTGTCCGGTGACGCCGTACGGCTCACGGTGACCCACGCCGGCGGGATGAAGACCGGGGTCAAGGAACTGCAGGTCTTCCACACGGGCGTCGCCGCTCCGGCATCCACCAACCAGGCTCCGCTCGTCACCGCGTGGCAGGATCGTCAGGCGTCGGTGGGCGGGTCGGCCGCGTTGGTCGGCACGGTGAAGGACGACGGACTGCCATCCGGCGAGGTGTCCTCGCGATGGAGTGTCGTCAGCGCGCCCGAGGGGGCGACGGTGCTGTTCGATGACGCCGCGTCGGCTTCGACGACCGCGCGCTTCTCGGACAAGGGCGAGTACGTGCTGCGTCTGACCGCCGATGACGGCGAGAAGACCTCGCAGACCGACGTCACCGTGCAGGGAGAGCCGGTCACGGCCGGCACGAACGTCGCACCCGATGCCACACCCACGGCGGAGTACACCGCGGGGTGGAACAACGTGAACGCCGTCAATGACGGGAAGGTGCTCTTCACGGGCGGCAGCCAGAGCGACATCTGGGGCACCTGGTCGGGCACCCACCCGGCCACCCGCTGGCTGCAGTACGAGTGGAAGACGCCGCAACGTGTCGCCGGAGCCGAGATCGCGTTCTGGAGCGACCAGACCGACCCCGCGTCGGCGAACGGCGTCAACGTCCCGAAGGGGTGGAAGGCGCAGTACTGGACCGGCTCGGACTGGGCCGATGTCGCGAACCCGTCGGACTACACGGTGAAGCGCGACGAGACCAACGCCGTCACCTTCGACGCCGTCACCACGACGCGGTTCCGTGTGGTGCTGGAGGCCGCCGGCACCGGACCGTACGCGGCGGTCGCCGTCAGCGAGCTGAAGGTCTTCGCCGACGCGCCCACCTCGATCGAGCCGATCGATGTGCGGACGACCGTCGGCACCAAGCCGACCCTGCCTGCGACGGTGGATGCCACGTACTCGGACGGCAGCCACGCCGACCTCCCCGTGACGTGGGCCGAGGTCACCGACGGGCAGGTCGCGGGGGAGGGCAGCTTCCCCGTGTCGGGGATCGTCCCGGGCTCGCCGGTGCCGGCCAAGGCCACGGTCTGGGTCCGCGCGACCGCTCCCGGTCAGATCAACCAGGTGGATGCCGTCACCAGCCGCACTCAGCCGGGTGTCGCGCCGGTGCTGCCGAAGACGGTGGGCGTGTTGTTCAACGACGGCTCGCGCCAGGATCTGCCGGTCACGTGGGATGCCGTGGACGCAGGCTCGTACGCGGCGCCCGGACAGTTCACGGTCGCCGGGACCGTGCAGAGCGAGCTGCCGGGCACGAAGGCGGCCTCGGCGGCGGTGACCGTGGGCGGCGGCGGTGACGACACGAAGGCGCCGACCGTGGCGTTCCAGGTCTCGCCGGCGGCGCCCGACTCGGGCTGGTACGCGCAGGCGGTCGCCGTCGACGTGACCGCCCGCGACGATCAGGACGCGGCCCCGCGCATCGAGGTGCGCGTGGATGCCGGCGCCTGGGCGGCCTCCTCCGGCACCGTCTCGGTGACCGGCGACGGCTCCCACGTGGTGCAGGCGCGGGCGACCGACGCGGCGGGCAACACCTCCGCTGTCGCCGAGCAGACCGTGCGCATCGACACCACGGCTCCGGCCGTCGAGGTGACCACCGACGCGGTCTCGCGCACGGTCAAGGCCGCCGCGACGGACGCCGGTTCGGGTGTCGCGTCGATCGAGTACCGCCTGGACGACGCCGAGAACTGGTCGACGATGACGGGTCCCGTGCTCGTCGGGCTCGACGAGACGACGGTGCGAGTGCGCTCCACCGACACGGCGGGGAACGTCTCGCCCGTGGTCGAGCGGGCGATCCCGAAGGCGGATGGCACGCAGCGGCGCAACGTCGCCCTGCTCGCCACTCCCACGGCATCCGGAACCGCCGGATGGAACAAGGTCACCGGACTCAACGACAACGTCCAGCCCACGTCGTCGGGCGACGTCACGCCCAACGACAACGCGAACGTGTGGGGAGTCTGGCCGGCCGTGACCGACCAGTGGGTGCAGTACGACTGGAAGGATCCGGTGCGCATCGGCGAGCTGGGTGTGTACTTCGTGTCCAACCTCGACGCGCAGGGGCTCGGCATCGACGTCCCCGCGACCTGGGAGGCCGAGTACTGGGATGCCACGACCAGCGCGTGGGTGCCGGTGAAGAACGCGGGAGCGTATGGCACCGCGAAGAACACGTACAACACCGTGTCGTTCGACCCGGTGACCACGACGAAGCTCCGCCTCGCGCTCGACCCGGTCGGGACCGAGCAGGGCAAGGGCAGCGTCGGCATCAAGGAGTGGCAGGTCTGGGAGCAGCCGGAGACCCCGGTTCCCGACACGCAGGCGCCCGTCGTCACCACCTCGGTCGACCCGGTCGCTCCCGCGAGCGGCTGGTACACCGGCACCGCGACCGTCTCGGCCATGGCCATCGACGACCGCGACGACGCCCCCCTCGTCGAGGTGCGCCTCGGCGACGGGGAATGGACGACGTACACCGCGCCGGTCGCCGTCTCGACCGACGGGGTCACCACGGTCTCGTTCCGGGCGAAGGATGCCGCCGGCAACACCTCCGAGCCCTCGGGCGTCGAGGTGAAGCGGGATGCCACCAAGCCGGTCGCCGACGCGGGCTGGAACGCCGCGTCGCGCACGGTGACCCCCACCGGCACGGATGCCGGTTCGGGCGTGGCCGCCGTCGAGTACCAGCTCGGTGACGGGGCGTGGACCGCCGCGACCGGTGCCGTGGCCGTCGGCGACGCCGCCACCACGGCGCATGTGCGGGTGACCGATGTCGCGGGCAACGTCTCGGATGTCGTGGAGGTCGCCGTGCCGGCGAAGCCGAACGATCCCGGAACCGACCCCGGTACCGATCCGGGCACGGATCCCGGTACCGATCCGGGCGTGGACCCGACGGGCACGCTCACCGGATCCGAGGTGGTGCGCGTCGGCGTCGCGCAGGTCGCTCCGGGTGGTCAGCTGCCGGTCTCGGTGACCGGTGCGAAGCCGGGAACGGTCTTCGCGGTGGAGTTCCGTTCGACGCCGACGCGTCTCGGGACGCTCACGGTCGGAGCCGACGGGTCGGCCTCGGGGGTGTTCACCGTCCCGGCGTACGCCGAAGCCGGGGTGCACACCGTCGCGCTGATGGTCCCGGGCGGAGAGGTCACCGCCCAGGTGACGGTGGTCGCCGCGGGGGTGTCGTCTCCGCGAACCCCGCCCCTGGCCGTGACGGGTCAGGACGACCGTGCCACCCGCGTGGCGGTCGGCCTCGGCGTCAGCGTGCTCGTCCTGGGTCTCGTCGCGACGATCATCGCCCGCCGGAGCCGTCGCCGCTCGTTCTGACCGACGCGGGAGGGCCGGGAGCATTCGCGCCCCGGCCCCCTCGCGCGTCCGCCGTCGGACGTCAGAACCCCTGCGTGGCGGGCTTGAGCGCCCACGCCTCGCGATAGGCATCCGCCAGCGTCAGCTCGCGTGCGGCGTCCTCGTCGGCGAGCACCGTGACGTGCGCGTGCAGCTGGATCGCCGAGCCGGGCAGGCTCGCCGTGACGGGACCCTCCACGGCGCCGGCCAGGGCGGCGCTCTTGTCGGCGCCGAACGCCAGCAGGATGAGGTGCCGGGCCTCGCGGATCGTGCCGATGCCCTGCGTGATGCAGTGCACGGGCACGTCGGCGGGGTCGGCGAAGAAGCGGGCGTTCGCCTCGCGCGTCGACGCGGCGAGCGTCTTCACCCGGGTGCGCGAACCGAGGGAGGACCCCGGCTCGTTGAAGCCGATGTGGCCGTTGCGTCCGATGCCGAGGATCTGGATGTCGACGCCGCCGGCCTCGTCGATGGCGCGGTCGTAGGCTGTGGCGGCGGCGAACGGGTCGGCCGCGCGGCCGTCGGGAACGTGCACGTGGGCGGGATCGAGTCCCAGCGGTGCGGTCACCGTACGTTCGATCACCGCGGCGTACGACTCGGGGTGGTCGGCGGCCAGGCCCACGTACTCGTCGAGAGCGAAGGCCCGCACCCCGGAGGTGTCGATGCCGTCCGCGGCGATACGTCGGGCCAGGTGCCGGTAGAAGCGCTCGGGGGTCGAACCGGTCGCCACGCCCAGGACGAGTCGCGGTTGCGCGGCGATCGCCCGGGCGACGTGGTCGGCGGCCAGCGCCGACGCCTCGTCCGCGGTGGGGGTGAGGATGACTTCGGCCATCAGACCAGCTCCATTCTGTGTCCCGCCGTCAGCACGGCGCCCCACGCCCCGGCCCACGATCCGAGCTGCGCACGGATGATGGGGGGAACCGCGTGGAAGGTCGCCTGGCGGTGGGCTTTCTCGATCGCGGGGTCGATGATCCACGTGGGCGAGTTCGACAGGCCGCCGCCGATGACGATCACCCCGGGGTCGATCATCGCCATGAGGCTGAGCAGCCCGTGGGCGAGAGCCGTCGTGGCCTCGTCGAGGATCGCGCGCGCGGTACCGTCGCCGCGCTCGGCCGCGAGGACCACGTCGAGGGCGGTCGAGGTCGCGTCGACCCCGCGGGCGCGATCCCAGCGCGCACCGAGGCGCGTGCCGCCCAGCAGGGACTCGAGGCAGCCCGACTGCCCGCAGGTGCACTTCTCGCCCCCGCCCGTGGCGATGTGCCCGATCTCTCCCGCGCCGCCGTGGGCGCCCTTTCGCACCGATCCGTCGACGACGTGAGCGCCGGCGATGCCCGTACCCAGCGCCAGCACGAAGACGTCGTCCGCTCCGCGCCCGGCCCCGAGGACCGCCTCCGCGATCGCCGTGGCGACGCCGTCCTGAACGGCCTGCCCGGGGATGCCGAGGCGGTCGGACAGCTCGCGCGCGGGGGCGAGTCCTTCGAGCCAGCGCATGTTCGCGCTGGTGGACACGACCCCGGATGCCTCGTCGAGGATCCCGGCGACGGTCAGGCCGAAGGCATCGGCGCGGTCGTCGGCGAGGAACTCGCGCGTCAGGGCCGACAGCTCGTCCATCGCCGCGGGTCCGCGCGGCGTCGGCGCGTCGGTCGTGCGCACGTGCTCGAGCCGCCCGCCGGTCTCGCGTGCGAGCAGCAGCTTGACCCGCGTGCCCCCGTTGTCCACTCCCAGAAGAAGCGTCATCTCGCCTCCTCGGTCGAACGCAGGATGCCGAGCAGGCGGCGCGCCTCGTCGGCATCGACGGTCTCGTATCCCGCGCCGTCGGACGCCGCCGACCCGAGCGCGACGCCCGGGCGGCCCGCGACGGCACGCTTGGCGGAGGCGTGGACGGCGTCGACGCCGGTCGCGACGATCCGCGCGACGTTGTCGGAGCGCACTCCGCTTCCCGCCATGATCTCGATGCCGCGGTCCGCTCGGGTCACCAGGCGGGAGAGGACGGCGAGAGCGTCCTCCGCCCGAGCGGCACCGCCCGAGGTGAGCACGCGCGTGACGCCGAGCTCGATCAGGCGGTCGAGGCCGGCATCGAGGTCGGACAGATTGTCGAACGCCCGGTGGAAGGTGACGGGGGCGCCGTCAGCCGCCGCGACGACGCGCAACATCAGCTCCTCATCGATCACGCTGCCGCGGAGCCCGCCGACGACCACGCCGGCCGCCCCGTGCGCGCGGGCCCGACGGACGTCCTCCACGATCAGGGCGCGCTCGGCGTCGTCGTAGGCGAAGTCGCCCGCGCGCGGCCGCACGAGCACGTGCGTCGGGATGCCGGAGACGACCGCTGCGGCGATGAGACCGGCCGAGGGCGTCAGTCCACCGAGCGACAGCGCGGAGCACAGCTCCACGCGGTCGACACCGAGCTCGGCCGCGACGCGGATGCCCGCGGCATCCTGGACCGCCAGCTCGAAGGCCGTCATCGCAGCACCGTCGCCGTCAGCGCGGGGGCGGTGTCGAACGCGTCGAAGGGGAACATGGGCCGTTCGATGCGGTGGTGTCCCAGACGCGCGAGGTCCTGATCGACCGGGCCCGGGGTGAGGGCCAGCGTCCAGCCCGCGGCGATGTCGTACAACGTGGGCTCGAGGTAGCCGATCTTCGTCACGACGATGTCGGTGGCGAGCGGATCGATCCCGACCGCGCGGAAGTCGTCGACGCCGTGGAAGGCCTTGCGGCGCTCGGTGACGATCACGCGGAGGGCGCCGACGCCGATGACGACGACACGGCCGGCGACCGGGTCGTCGTACCGGCCGACCAGCACACCGGCGATGCGGACCGGCCCGCTGACGCGGTCGTCGACGCGGGCTCCGGCCTCGAGGTCGACCGGCGATCCCACGGCGGTGTCGTCGAGGGAGGCCACCGCGGCCGGGTCGAAGATCGAGGCGACGGCGACGGTGAGATCGTCCGAGGCTCCTGTGAGGCGATCGTCGGACAGCAGCTGGTGAAGGGTCCAGGTGACGTCGCCCGAGCCGCCCGCGCCCGGGTTGTCGCCCGAGTCGCTGACGAGGTAGGGCCGGTCGTCCCCGGCGTCCCGGTGCGCGAGACCAGCCGAGATGCCCTCGGCGAGCGAGCCGGGCGGCCCGACGAACGAGAAGTCGTCGCGGGCGTCCCACAGCTGTCGGGCGAGGGTCTCCGCCTCCGTCGAGATCGCGTCCGGGTCGGCGCCGCTGACGATCACCGTCGCGTGGCAGCGGGGTTCGTCGGCCCACGCGTAGCCGATCCAGATCGACGCGTCCGTGACGCCCGGCATCCGCTCCACCTCGGCCAGGCGTGCGTACAGGCTGCGGGCCGGCTCCACGCGCGTGGACGTCTTCTCGCCGGGGAGCAGGATCGGCACCCGCACCCAGGCGCGCGCGGGGCGTTCGTCGCGGCCCACCCACTCGAGCAGGGTCCGGGCCGCGCGCTCGCGGGTGTCCTCGGCGTCTTCGTGCGGCGCGAGGCGGAAGCACGTCGGCAGGTCGACGGCGCGCGCGAAGCGCTCCGAGACGTTGCCGTGCAGGTCCATCGGTGCCGTGATCAGGGGGTGGGGCCCGACGATCGCCCGGACGGCCTCGACGAGGTCGCCCTCGGCGTCGTCCATGCCCTCGACGCCCATCGCCCCGTGCACGTCGAGGTACACGCCATCCACGTTCCCGATCTCGGCGAGGCCCGTGACGATCCGCGAGCGGAAGTCGTCGTACACGTCGCGACGCACCTGTCCGCCCGGGATGGAGCGGGCGTAGAAGACGCCGATCCACTCGGCGGCGTCGCCCAGCGCGGTGCCGGGTGCGAGGAACGGGTACCGCGTGAGCACGTCGGCCCCGCGCAGCACGGCGAAGTCGGCGTGACCGGCGCGGTGGGCGGCGTACGCGCTGGACTCGATCGCCATCCCGGCGATGACGATCCGGGGGAGTCGCTGTGTCATCGCCCGCCCAGACCCGACGTCGCGATGCCCTTGACGAGATGCTTCTGCAGCGCGATCACGAGGATCGTGGTGGGGATCATCGAGATGATCGTGGCCGCCATCTGCAGGTCCCATCGCGTTCCGGTCTGCGTCGCGAAGCTCGCGAGGCCGATCGGGAGGGTTCCGAGGGCGTTGTAGTCGTTGACGGTCACGAGGGGCCAGAGGTAGCTGTTCCAGTAGTTCAAGAACGTGAACACGGCCAGCACTGCGAGCGCCGATCCGGCCAGCGGCAGGATCACCTGCAGGAAGGTGCGGACGGGCCCCGCGCCGTCCATGCGTGCGGCCTCCTCGAGCTCGAACGGGATGCCGCGGAAGAACTGCCGCATGAGGAACGTGCCGAAGGCGGTGAAGGCCCACGGGAAGATGAGCGACTGGTACGTGTCGACCCACCCGAACCACTGCATGACGACGAACATCGGGATGACCAGCACTTCCTGCGGGACCATCAGCGTGCCCAGGAACAGCACGAACACGATGTCGCGCCCGGGCCAGCGCAGGCGTCCGAAGGCGTAGCCGGCCGTCGCCGAGACGACGAGGACGACGAGCACCCCGGCGATCGAGACGAAGAACGAGTTCGCGATATAGGTCGTGAACGGCGCGAAGCTGAACACCTCGAGGAAGTTCTGCCACCGCACCTCGCTGCCGATCAGCGTGGGGGGTGCCAGCAGCACCTCGTTCGACGGCTTGAGCGCGGAGAAGAACGCGTAGATCAGCGGCGCGGCGAAGATCACCGCGGCGAAGATCACCGCGATGTACGCGGCGACCAGTCCGACGCGCTCGCCGCGGGAGGCCGGCTGGCCCCTCCGCCGGCCGCGTCGGCCGCCGCGCGGGCCCTCGACGGCGGTCGCGGGCGACAGCGGGGTCGGGCGGTGGGTCTGTCGCAGGGTCTCAGTGCTCATAGTGCACCCACCTCTTCTGCGCCCGGAACTGCAGCGCCGTGATGCCGATGATGATGACGAACAGGATCCACGCGCCCGCGGCGGCGAGGCCGAGATCCTGGAACTTGAAGCCGGTGTTGTAGATGAACATCACCAGCGGGACCGTCGAGGTCCCGGGGCCGCCGCCGGTCAACAGCTGCGGCTGCGCGAAGACCTGCATCGAGGAGATGATCGTCATCACCGCGGCGAAGAAGATCGCGGGCGAGATGAGCGGGATGATCACCTGCCAGATGAGACGGATGCCGCGGGCCCCGTCGATCTGCGCGGCCTCCACGACCGAGGTGGGCACCTGTTCGAGGGCCGCGGTGAGGACGAGCATGTTGTAGCCCATGCCGGCCCACACGCTCATCGCGACGACGGCGAGCATCGCCCAGTTCTGGTCGACGAGGAAGTTCGGCAGCTCCCACCCGAAGAGCGACATCGACATGCCGTTCAGCAGACCGTCCGGCTGCAGCACGAGCCGCCAGATCAACGCGCTCGCCACGATCGGGGTGACCACGGGGATGAAGAACAGCACGCGGAACACCGCGCGACCGCGGATGCGCGGGCCGAGCAGGAGCGACAGGCCCAGCGCGACGATGAGGTTCAGCGGCACGTAGAGGAGCGTGAAGACCGCGGAGTTGCGCAGCGCCGGCCAGAAGTCGGGCGACGAGGTGAGCAGCGTGACGTAGTTGTCGATACCGACGAACGCGCGCTTGCCGAAGATCGGCCAGTCGAAGAGGCTCATCACGATCGCGAGCCCTACGGGCAGCACGGTGAACACCGCGAGGCCGAGCACGGCCGGGGTGATGAAGCCCAGCGCCTGACGGCGTTCCCTCCGCTCGATCGTGTTGCGTCGCCGCGGGGCGATGGAGGATTCGGTGACCATCCGGTGGCCTTTCGTCATGAGGAGGCCCGCAGGTACAGCTCGATCACGGGCAGCGCGACCGACGGAGGCTGGACGGGGAGCTTGAGCGTCAGGGTCCCGGGCTCGGGAGCCGCGGGCTGGAGGTTGAACGCCTCCTGGTCGGCGGGGATGTTCTCGAACAGCACCTCGGATCCGTCGTCGAGGAAGCGCGCGAAGGCGACGCGGTCGGCCAGGTCGGGGAGGTGGAGCAGGCCGAAGGGCCAGTCGAACAGGTGCGCGTACAGGCGGTCGCCGCGCTGGGTGTAGACCACGCCCGACGGGGCCGTGAAGCTCGACGCGGCGGCTCCCCGGATGGCATCCGCGTGCCGGGTCATCCACTCGCCCACCTCGGACAGCAGGGCGGCGTCGCGCGGGGCGATCTCGCCGCGGCCGGTGGGGCCGACGTTCAGCAGCAGGTTGCCACCCAGCGCCACCGAGCGGGCGAGCATCCGCACCAGCAGGGCCGCGCTCTTGCTGTCGTGGTTGTCGCGGTGGTATCCCCAGCTGCCGTTGATCGTCTGGCACGCCTCCCACACGAGGGGGACGCCGTCGCGCTCGAAGGGGCGCACGGGCTGGTACTGCTCGGGAGTGACGAGGTCGGCGGGGATGCCGAGGCGGTCGTTCACGATCATGTCGGGCTGCAGCTCCCGGCACATCGCCAGGAGGGTCTCGGCATCCCAGTCCTCGGCGGACTTCCCGGGGAGGCCGTCCTCTTCGGCGGGCTCGGTGAAGTCGAAGAAGAGGTAGTCGAGCGGACCGTATCCGGTCAGCAGCTCGCGCACCTGGGCGTGCAGGTACTCGCGGTACACCGACATGTCGCGAGCGGCGTTGCGCTCGGCGACGTCGGCGGCCCCGCGCTGGGGGTGGTGCCGGTCGATCGTGTAGTGCGGGTGCGACCAGTCGAGCAGAGAGAAGTAGAGGCCGACGCGGAGGCCCTCGGCGCGCAGCGCGTCGACGTACTCGCGGACGAGGTCGCGGCCGCAGGCCTCGACCGCGTTGAACGGCGTCGTCGCCGTGTTCCACAGGCAGAAGCCCTCGTGGTGCTTGGTGGTGAGCACGACGTAGCGGGCACCGGCTTCGCGGGCCTGCCGGGCGAGGGCGCGGGCGTCGAAGAGGTCGGGGTCGAAGAACCGGGCGTAGCGCGCGTAGTCGGCGGCCTCGATGCGCTCGTAGTTCTGGACCCACTCGTGCCGGGCGGCGACGCTGTACAGCCCGAAGTGGACGAACATCCCGAAACGGTCGTGGACGAACCAGTCGGTGCGGCTCGCGGTCATGGCGGTGCTCCTCGCGGGAGAAGGGGGAGGCGGCACCGAGCGGTGCCGCCTCCCCGTGGGGCTTACTTACCGAAACGCTGCTCGAGGCCGTCGAGCACCGACGACATGGTCGCCTGGCCGGTGTAGACGCTCACGAGCTCGTTCGGCATCGCGGTCGCGACCTGCGTCCACTGGTCGGTCACGCGCTGCGACACGGCACCCTCGAACGCGGCGGTGAAGGCCTGGGTGAGGTTGTCGCGGGTGGCATCCGGGAGCGCGGTGAAGAACTCCGGCTGGCTGGCGAGCTGCGCGGGGTACCCGCCCTGCTTCGCGATCACGGACTGCACGTCGGGGCTCGAGAGGGCGCCCAGCACCTTCAGAGCGGCTTCCTTGTTCTCGCAGTTCGCGGCGATGCCGTAGCCCGAGCCGAGGGCGACGCCGTACGCGCCGTCGGAACCGCGCGGGATGCGGACCGCGCCCGCCGAGAAGCCGAGGTCGGGAGCGGTGAGGGTGGATGCCATCCACGTGCCCTCGATGATCATCGCGGCCTTGCCGTTCTCGAACTGGGTGGTGGTCCACGCCGAGTCGGAGGCGGAGGGGACGGCGTCCGAGACGCCGAGCTTCGTGACGAGGTCGCCGTAGCGGGTGGCCGCCTCGACGAAGCTCGGGTTGGTCAGGTCGAGCGTGCCGGAGTCGTCCACCGGCTGCAGGCCCGTCTCGGCCATCGGCAGCGAGAGCCACTGGAACTCGTCGACCGAGACGGCGAAGCCCTTCGCTCCGGCCTTGGCGGTGATCTCGCTCGCCGCCTTCTCGAAGTCGTCGATCGTCCAGTCGTTGGTCGGCAGCGGAGCGCCGGCCTTGGCGAACAGGTCCGCGTTGTAGAAGAGGAGCATCGCGGCGGTGTCATAGGGGAGGCCGTACAGCTTGCCGCCGTTCTCCATGACGCTCAGCGCACCCGGGTTGTAGGCGTCGCGCGAGATCCCCATGGTCGACAGGTCGTCGTCGGTGAGCTCGTCGAACACCTCGGTGTAGCCGGCGAGACGCTGACCGTTCATGCCCGTGACGCAGGCGACCTTGCCCGATGCCATGTTCGTGTTGAGCTTCGTGAAGTAGTCGGCCCACGGCGCGGTCTGCAGCTCGATGGTGATGTCGTCGCCGACGAGCTTCTGGGCGACGGCCATCTGGTCCTTGAGCTTCTGCTCGGACGCGGTGTCACCGGCCCACATGTTCCAGACGATGGTCGTCTTGCCGCCGTCGGCTGCGCTGCCGCCGGAGGCGCAGGCGGTGAAGCCCATCGCCGTGACGGCGACGAGGCCCGCGAAGGCGATCCGTTTCTTGTGCATGAGGTTTCCTCTCGGGTGCGGGCTGCGGAGGTCGGGTCCGGCGTATCAGCCCTGGAGACATCGGATGAATGGGTCTTGGGGAGAAGCTAACGGCGCGCGCGGCCCTGGCTTCATTCCGTAACTGACCTGTTACACAGATCGGATGAAGTCACCTTTTTGATTTCAAAACTTGAACGAAGTCAAGCGCGGGGACGGGCCAACGCGTCAATGGATGCCGCGGACAGCAGCTCGTCGCGCACGAGCAGCGCCGCTCCTCGCGCACCGATGTCCCAGCCCTCGACGGAGGCTGCGACATCCAGGGACGACGTCGACAGCGGCAGGCACAGGTCGTAGATGCTCGAGCGCACCCCGGCCACGAACTCGTCGGTGGTGGCGATGATCCCGCCGAGCACGAGGCGCTCCGGGTTGAAGAACCCGACGACGGTCGCGAGCACGCTGCCGGTGCGCAGCCCGGCTTCGCGCAGCAGCCGCGTGGCGAGGGGATGACCGTCCCGGGCCAGATCGGCCAACTGCGCCACGTCGTCGACGCGGATTCCGCCCGCCGTCATGGCCTCGCCGATCGCGCGGCCGCCGGCGATCGCGTCGAGGCAGCCGACCCGCCCGCACACGCAGGCCACGGTCGACCCCGCGACGGCGATGTGGGTGATGTCGCCCGCCACCCCGGTGGCCCCCCGGTAGAGGGTGCCGTCGACGATGATGCCCACGCCGATGCTCGATCCGGCCTTGACGACGAGCATGTTCGCCGAGCGGCGGCCGTCGGCGATGTGCTCGCCCAGGGCCATCGCGTTCGCGTCGTTCTCGCAGCGCACCGGCACGCCCGCGATCCCGCCGAGGATCGCCGAGGCGTCGATCCCGTTCCACCCGGGCATGCGCGAGGGCGAGATGATCCGTCCGTCCGGAACCCCCACGGGGCCGGGGACCGCGAGACCGATGCCCGCGAGCGTCACCGGCTCGGCGGCGGCCTCCACCAGGGCGAGGACCTCTCGATGGATGCCGCGCAGCACCACTTCGGGAGCTCGGGCGATGTCGAGACTCATCCGATGACGGGCCACGCGGGTGCCGCGGAGATCCTCCAGGATGATCGTCGCGTGCGCGGCGCCGAGGTCGATCCCCGCGATGACCCGTCCGTCGCGGGCGAGGGCCAGTTTGCGCGGACGTCGGCCGCCCCGGGATGCCGTCTCACCGGCCTCTTCGACGACGCCGAGGCCGAGCAGCTCGTCGACGCGCAGCGTGATCGTCGAGGGCGCGAGGCCGGTCAGGCGGGACAGGTCCGATCGCGATCGCGCGAGGCCGTCGCGGATGAGCGAGAAGACGCCGCCCGTCGACGTGAGGTGGGGGTAGGGCGCGTTCATTCCGCTGCTTTCGACGAGGGACGCGGTGACGAGATCATCGCACGTCGCTCCGGGCGCGGTGAGCCGTGCCCGCGGGCCGCGAACGACCGATAGGTCGGATCTCTGCACTACCGTGGGCGCCATGCCCTCGCCGAACAGCCTGCCCGTCAGCGATCCCGTCGAACAGGTCGTCGCGCCCGGATACGTCGATCTGCACTGCCACGGAGCCCTCGGCCACGGGTTCGACGACGCGGATCTCGTCGGCGTGCGCGCGGCAGTCGAGCACCATCGCGCGCACGGTACGGAGACCACGCTCCTGAGCCTCGTCAGCGCGCCGATCGACCGCGTCGTGCGCCGTCTCCGCGACCTCGAGGGGATGCTCCCTGCGCTCCCCGGCGTCGCGGGCGTGCACCTCGAGGGACCGTTCCTCGCGGACGAGCGCCGCGGCGCGCACGATCCCGCGGCCCTGGTCGCCCCCACCCCGGAGACCGTCGAGCGCCTGCTCGAGGCGGGGAACGGCATCGTGCGATCGGTGACCGTCGCTCCCGAACTCCCCGGCGCGACGGACGCGATCGATCGCTTCGTCGCGGCGGGAGTCGTCGTCGCGGTGGGCCACACCGACGCCGACTACGACACCGCCGCCGCGGCCTTCGACCGCGGGGCGCGCCTGCTCACGCACGCGTTCAACGCGATGCCGGGACTCGGCCACCGGGCACCGGGACCCGTGGGTGCCGCTCTCGCCCGCGATCACGTGGTGCTCGAGGTCATCGCCGACGGCGTGCACGTGCACCCCGTCGTGATGCGGGCGCTCTTCGACGCTGCTCCCGCTCGCGTCGCGCTCGTCACGGACGCGATGTCGGCGACCGGCCTCGGCGACGGGGTCTACCGGCTGGGCGGGCTGCAGGTCGAGGTCCGCGACACGCGACCCGTGATCGCGGGGACCGACACCCTGGCGGGCTCGACGCTCACGATGGACCGCGCGATCGCGGCGACCGTCGCCGCAGGCGTCCCCGAGGCTGCCGCGCGGGCTGCGGCCTCGACGGTCCCGGCCCGAGTGCTGTCGTGAGCGCTACTTCTTGGCATCCTGTCGCGGGATGACGATCTGCTTGATGATCAGCAGGACCGAGGCCGTGACGGGGATCGCGACCAGAGCGCCGAGCAGGCCGAGGAGGGTACCTCCGACGAGCGCGCCGATGACGACGAGGGAGCCGGGAACCGAGATCGTGCGGTTCATCACGCGGGGCGTCAGGAGATATGCCTCGATCTGCATGTAGACCAGGTAGACGACCGCGAAGATGAGTCCGGACGTGGGGCTGACGATGAGCGTGAAGACCGTCGCGACCGCCCAGAAGAGCACCGACCCGACGAGCGGGATCAGCGTGATGCCGAACGCGAGAGCGGCGAGCAGGGCCGCGAACGGTTGCTGCAGGATCGTCAGCACGATGAACGCGAACACGGCGTTGCAGAGCGCGAGGGCCACCATCCCGGCGAGGTAGCCACCGACGGAGTCGGTGATCTGGCCCGTCATGTCGGAGACCGTCGCCCGGCTGCGCGCGGGGGTGAGACGCACGAGGCTGTTCTTCATCTTCGGCAGAGCGGCCAGGAAGTACAGGCTCAGCACGAGCACGATGATCGCGCCCGAGATGAAGGTGCCGATCGTGATGCCGACCTGCAGGAGGCCGCCGCCGATGGCCGCGATGTTCGTCGGGTTGGTGACGAAGCTCTGCACCTCTTTGAGCACGCCGGCCAGGCTGTCGCCGAAGTTGGACTCGACCCAGCGCACGGCGTCGCTGTCGATGAGGTCGTTGACGAAGGTGGGGATGTCACCGACGAACTGTTCGACCTGGCGCACCACCGGCGGAATGAGCAGCCAGAGCGCGGCGGCGAGGATCACGGCGAGTCCGCCGAACACGATGACGATCGACCACGCGCGGGAGATGCCGCGGCGCACGAGCATGCGCACCAGCGGGTCGAGGGCGAGGGCCACGAACAGCGCGATCGCGATGTAGATCAGCACGGTCGACAGGCTCGAGAGGGCGAGCCCGAGAAGGATCGCGGTGAGTCCGCCGAGGGTCAGGAAGAAGCCCGCGGCGTAGGGGCGGGAGATCGCCGACCACACGGGGCGGTCACGTGACGTGGGCTCGCCGGCGTCGGCGCCCTCGGCGGTCGGGTCGGGGCGCGTCGATCGGCTCATGGTCACACTGTAGGGGTCGGCTGAGAGGTCGTGTCCGCCCTTGCCGCGCCGCGATAGTCTCGGAGCGATTCCGGGAGGACACATGACGGACGCCGACCCCACGACGATCCTGCAGAACCTGCGGGGCAGCATCGACAACATCGACGCTGCGCTCATCTTCCTGCTCGCCGAGCGGTTCCGTTGTACCAAGCAGGTGGGCGTGCTCAAGGCGAAGCACGGGATGCCGGCATCCGACCCCGCTCGCGAGGAGCAGCAGATCGCCCGGCTCATGCGGCTGGCCGAGGACGCCGACCTCGACCCGGCGTTCGCCGAGAAGTGGTTCAACTTCGTCGTGGCGGAGGTCATCCGCCACCACCGCTCGGCCGCCGCCCACCCCGCGGACTGACGCGCGCCGTCGGCGCCGGGAGGCACCCCGGAACAGGTGCCCCGCGCGAGGGCGCGAGCACCGCGACACGCCCGGGCTGACACCCGCCGCGGCTTCCACCGACACCCGTTGAGAGGGTGACGCACGCGCGCGCGTGTGCCACGGAGGACGGGGTTCCGCAACCCGCGGAGCGAACTTGCCAGTCGATCCATCAGCATGAAAACGTAGTGACGGCCCGGTTTTGGGCCGCCCACTCGACCAGTCCGCGGTCGTGGTGACGGCTCGGGGGAGTCGACGCCGCGAGCGTACGGTCGGCAGTCGGGGCCCGGGGTCCGACATCCCGAGCCAACGCGTTCCGCCCCCCAGAGCGCCGGCGACTGCCACCCGGGCGTGACCGATGCGGCCACCCGAGGCCGCCGAGGTGCACCAGTGACACATCCGCCTGCCCTCGCGCCGCGCACCTCCGCGACGCCTGCTCTGGCCGCGAAGAACCTGTTCAAGGTCTTCGGCCGTTCTCCCCAGGCCGCCGTGGAGAAGCTCCGCTCCGGCGCACGCCGCGAAGAGATCGCCGACCACGGAACCGCCGCCGTCATCGACGCGAGCTTCGAGGTCCAGCCCGGAGAGATCTTCGTCATCATGGGCCTGTCCGGTTCCGGCAAGTCCACGATCATCCGCATGCTGAACGGCCTGCACGAGGCGACCGCCGGCACCGTCGAGGTGAAGGGCGACGCCCTCACCGGTGTCGGCCCCGCGCGCCTGCGCTCTCTGCGGCGCGAGCGCCTCGCGATGGTGTTCCAGCACTTCGCGCTCCTCCCGCACCGCACGGTGGCGGCCAACGTCGCCTACCCCCTCGAGCTCCGCGGCGTCGGCAAGGCCGAGCGCCTCGCCAAGGCCGACGAGATCCTCGCGCTCGTCGGTCTCGAGGGATGGGGCGACAAGCTGCCCTCGGCACTGTCCGGCGGCATGCAGCAGCGCGTCGGCATCGCCCGTGCGCTCGCCGCCGACACCGACATCCTGCTCATGGACGAGGCGTTCAGCGCTCTCGATCCGCTCATCCGCCGCGAGATGCAGGAGCAGCTCATCGAGCTGCAGCGGACGCTGAAGAAGACCATCGTCTTCATCACCCACGACCTCAACGAGGCGATGTTCCTCGGCGACCGCATCGCGGTCATGCGCGACGGACGCATCGTCCAGATCGGCACCCCGGAAGACATCCTCACCGACCCGGCGAACGACTACGTCGAGCAGTTCGTGCAGGATGTCGACCGCGCCCGCGTGCTCACCGCCGGCAACGTCATGGAGCGGCCGCGTCCGCGCGTTGACGCCTCCGCCGGTCCGCGCGTCGCGCTGCGCCAGATGCGCGACGCCTACATGTCGGCCGTCTACGTCACCGACCGCGACCGCAAGCCGCTCGGGATCATCACCGACAGGGATGCCATGAAGCTCGTCCGCGCGGGGGAGAACTCGCTGCGCAGCAAGCTCAAGCCGATGCCGCAGAGCGTCCACGAGGACGACGTCCTCATGAACCTCTTCGTCCCCTCGGTCGAATCGCCCCTGCCGCTGGCCGTGCTCGACACCGAGGGGCGCCTGACCGGCGTCATCCCCCGCGTCACCCTGCTCGCCGCCCTCGGCCCCGGACCCACCGCCACCGAGGAGATCACCGTGCTCCCGCAGCCCCTGCCCTCCGCCGAGATCGACGCGGTGCTCGACGGGACGCCCGCCGACGCCCCCGTCGTCGCAAACGAGAGCGAGGGGGTGCGCTGATGGACGGCTTCCGTATCCCGGTCGGCTCCTGGGTCGACGCCGGCGTGGACTGGCTCCGCGACAACCTCTCCGGATTCTTCGACGTCATCGCCGTGACCGTCCGGTTCCTGGTCGGCGGGCTCAGCGATGTGCTGCTGACCGCCCCGATCATCGTCGTCATCGTGATCGCCGCTCTGCTGGCCTGGCTGCTGCGCTCGTGGAAGCTCGCGCTCGGCACCGTCATCGGCTTCGCCCTCATCCTCGCGATGGGGCAGTGGGTCACCGCGATGCAGACGCTCGCCCTCGTGCTCGTGGCCACCGTCGTCGCGGTGGCGATCTCGGTGCCGCTGGGCATCTGGTCGGCCCGCAACCCGACCGTCCGCGCGGTGCTGAAGCCGATCCTCGACTTCATGCAGACGATGCCCGCCTTCGTCTACCTGATCCCCGCGATCACCTTCTTCAGCATCGGCGTCGTGCCCGGAGTCGTCTCGACCGTGATCTTCGCGCTGCCCCCGGGCGTGCGTCTGACCGAGCTCGGCATCCGCGGGGTCGACTCCGAGACCGTCGAGGCCGGACAGGCGTTCGGCGCGACGCCGGGACAGATCCTCCGCGGCATCCAGCTGCCTCTCGCGATGCCGACGATCATGGCGGGCGTCAACCAGGTCATCATGCTCGCGCTGTCGATGGCGGTCGTGGCCGGAATCGTCGGCGCCGACGGGCTCGGCAAAGAGGTCGTGCAGTCGATCTCGACCGTGAACCTCCCCAAGGGCGTCGAGGCCGGCCTCAGCGTGGTCATCCTCGCGGTCTACCTCGACCGCCTCACCGCGGCCCTCGGCAACCGCGCCGACAACCGCTCGTCGCTGCTCGCGATCCTGGGCCGTCGTCGCGGCGCCGGATCGACGGATGCCACGCCCCCGCGCCCCGCTCCGTCGACGGATGCGGCCGCCGAGGCCGAGCGCGAGCAGGCGTCGCCGCGTCGCGCCCCGATCTCGACGGGCGCCTGACCCCTCGGCATCCCTCTCGCTCGGGAGGGGGCGGACCAATCGGCGCCTCCCGAGCGGACACCCACGGAAATCACATACGAAAAGGAAGAGAACACAGCAATGAACAAGCGACACCTCACCAGTGCCCTCGCCCTCGGCGCCGTCAGCGCCCTCGCCCTCGCCGGCTGCGCCAGCGGCAACCAGGCCGAAGGCGGCTCGGGCGGCGGCGACAGCAAGGGCACGATCACGCTCGGCTTCCTGCCCTCGTGGACCGACGGCCTGAGCACCGCGTACCTGCTCGAGGACCAGCTCGGCAAGCTCGGCTACGACGTCGAGATGCAGACCCTCACCGAGGCGGGTCCCCTGTACGCCGGCCTCGCTCAGGGCGACGTCGACATCTACCCGTCGGCATGGCCCGAGCTCACGCACGCCGACTACATGAAGAAGTACGGCGACAACATCGAGGATCTCGGCGCGTACTACGACAACGCCAAGCTCACGATCGCGGTGCCGAGCTACGTCGACATCACCTCGATCGACCAGCTCAAGGACAACGCCGCTCGTTTCGACGGCAAGATCTACGGCATCGAGCCGGGCGCCGGCCTGACGAAGCAGACGCAGGAGGTCGCGATGCCCGGATACGGCCTCGACGGCCTCGAACTCGTGACCTCGTCGACGGCGGCGATGCTCACCGAGCTCGACAACGCCATCGCGGCGCAGAAGGACATCGCGGTCACGCTGTGGCGTCCCTTCTGGGCGAACGACGCCTACGACGTGAAGGACCTCGAGGACCCCCAGGGTCTGATGGGCGACCCCGAGAAGCTCCACTTCCTCGGCACGGCCGGCTTCGCGGAGAAGTACCCGGATGCCGCCGAGCTCATCGCCGGCATCCAGCTCGACGACGCGCAGTACGGCTCGCTCGAGGACCTCGTGGTCAACGAGTACGGCGAGGGCAAGGAGCCCGAGGCCGTGCAGGCGTGGCTCGAGCAGAACCCGGGCGCGTTCTCGACGCAGCGCTGATGCGACGCGCGGCGGCGACCCCCCTCGGGTGGGGGCCGCCGCCACGCGTCCGTTCTTCGCAGAGTCGCCGTCTTCTCGCATTCCCCGCCGGGAAATCTCCGAAAGGGCGGCGATTCTGCGAGGATCGCACCGCCCTTCGCACTGCTGACTCGTTCTCTCCGGTGCTCAGCCGATGACGACGGCGTCCTCCGTGAACGACTGCTCGTACAGCAGCGTGGTGACCTGGGCGATGACCTGAACGCACACCACGGTGCCGACGACGATGACGGCAGCGGCCGCAATCGAACGCGCAGTGGCCCCCCGCACGAGGCACAGCGCCACGATCGCGAGGATGAGCGTTGCGAGCTGGAACGCGAAGCTCGATCCCTCGGGCAGGGGAACGATCAGCGCGACGGCGGCCGCGGCGACCGCCCACCAGTGAAGGGTGGACGGTCGTGGTGCGGCTGGAACACCCGGTGGCGTCGTCACGCTGAATACACTCGACCGTCGACGCGAGCCGGGTTGCCCGCTTGAGTGGTCACGGTGTGAACCTTCGTGAACTGCACGGGGACGCCCCTGAAGAGGAGACTGACTTGGGTGCGGACCTCGCACGTACCACGGCCTTGAGAGATCCAGGAAGAGGGCGAAGAGTTCGCGCTGATCGCTCCCGAGACTGACCCCGTGCACCCGAGATTCCTCGTCACCGCACCTCCGCGTGCCTCGTATGTGTAGCTGAGACTGAGAGTGGTGACCGTGACGTTCCCGATCTTCGCTTCCTGGCGGTTGTTCACCTGGAACGTTCGAGTTCCCGAGGCGGCGGCCGTTGTCGCCCGACTCGTGCCGCCGGACGCCGCGGGAAGAGCTCGGACGCTGGAACTCACCTCGGACGTCGTGAAGAGCGACGACGGGTCCGCGATCCCGGCCTCCTGCTTGTCGTCGGGCAGCGCCGCGAAGTAGTCCTCGATCTGCCGCTTCTTGGCGGGGGGAAGGTCGATCCCCGTGAGGAGTTCATGGAATGCGACTTCGGGGCTGGTTGTGGCGTCCGGTGCGAGAGTATCCGCGATAGCCGCCTGGGTGGGCAGGGCAAGCGCGAGGGAGAGGGCGAGGGATGCCGTGACGACAGCTGCTCGTCGATGAGTGCTCATTGCGTTCCTTCCAGCGACGGGGGCTGTGCCGTGGTGCGGGAGCTGAGTGCTTCCTTGCCCAACCTAGGCATGAGCATTCATACATGCGAAGATGAAAATTGAGCGCCCACGGGTGAAGCGATCAGCCACCGGGGTCTTAGGCGATCGCGTGTGCCGCCGCGAACCGCGTGATGAAGCCCGGATGTCCGGCGGGCATCGCGAACACCGAGTCGGGTGCGCGGCCGGCGAGCTGCGGGAAGCCCGCGTCCGCGACGAGGTCGTCGTCGAGCGCGTCGAGCCGGGCCTCGACGAGCGGCCACGGCTCGTGGGTGTTCGCTGCCCAGAGGGTGCGACCGAGGTGCCGTTCGTGGAAGCCCCAGCGGGCGGTGAGGAAGCGCGACAACGGGGTGTCGACGGTCTCGGCGCCGAGCGTGGCCCGGACACGGGTTCCCGGATGCCGACCCGCGTGGCGCCGCGACCGGAACTCGATCCGCGCGCCGTCGGTGCGCACCCCGGCACGCGCCCAACGGTAGGGCAGTCCGAACAGGGCGCGGGCGGCGAGGACCGGGGCGAGATGCTCGGCTTCGAGCGTGCGGAAGACGACGCCGCGGCGCCCCTCGTCGTCGACGGCGTAGGTGCGGACGTTGATCTCGGTGAACGTCCCGAGCAGGGGGACGGGAGGCAGCGGCAGGAAGCGGAACTCGCTCAGCACGAAGGGCACGAGCCCGACCCAGGCCGAGCCGTCGTGCACGTCGGGACGTGTCCCGGGAGGGAGGAGCGGAGCGACCTCGGCCGGATCGATCCGCCAGTGCACGAAGACGGCACGATTCCACCGTTGCGCGATGACGGCGCGGCCGGGCAGGTCGGGGGCGTGCCGCTCGAGGGTCATCGGCTTATTCTGGCCCCGGCCCCTCGGGACGGAGGGAGACTGGACAGATGGCCCCGTCATCTGGTGCGGACCCCCGGCTCGTGGCATCCATTCGCGACCTCCTCGCGGCTCGGGATGCCGACAAGTCGATCTGTCCGTCGGAGGCCGCCCGCGCGGTGGGCGGCGACGACTGGCGCGAGCTCATGCCGTCCGCGCGCGAAGCGGCGCACGAACTGGTGGGCCTCGGCGAGGTCGAGGTGACGCAGAGGGGCGAGGTCGTCGACGTGACGACCGCGCGGGGGCCGGTGCGGATTCGCCGGAAGCGCTGAGCCGCTCGGGAGGCTGCGGGTTTCTGGCAGCGCGTGCCTCCGGGTGCCGGAGAGCTCGCAGAAGTCCGCGCAGCTCGCAGAAGCCCCCGCGGAATCTCCGAGATTCGGGTAAAGCTGCGAGATCGGGGCCGAGCGCGCGTCAGACCGCGGGCTCGGGCGGCGTCCGGGGTGCGTGGTCGGCGCCGCGCGGGAGCTCGAGCGCGACCTTCTTCTCGAGCTCGTCCACCGCGTCGTCGGAGAGCCAGATGAGGCCGTCGAGCTCCTCGCGGACGCGCCTGTACGCCACCTGGCGCTCGTTGGGCGTGGCGGCCTGGTCGGTCGCGACCGTGAGCAGATGCTTCGCGGTGTCGAGGCGCTTCCGCTCGGCGGCGGAGAACCCCGCGTCCTTGACCCGACGGGCGTCGCGCTCGGCGACCTCGAACGCGACCTCGTAGTCGGTGACGGCGTCGCGGTATTCGCGGAGCCGCTCGGCGGACAGCGTCTCTCCGTCGCGCGGCCGGAGGTTGTCGGCGACCTTCTTCGCGCGCAGGAACGCGGCGGTCAGGGGCTGACGGCCGTCGCTCATCGCCGGGTAGGTGATGAGCTTCTCGGCGTCGAGCTCGTACTCCAGCCACCGGTGCGTGACGGCGTCCTGCGCGGCCAGGGTGCGCTGCTGGTCGTCCATGGAGACGGTCGGCGCGGCGATCGGGGCGGCTCCTGCTCCTCCCTGGGCGCGGATCAGTTCGATCTGCTCGCGATGGCGTCGACGAGCCCGGACCTCGCGGCGCTTGATGCCGCCGTTGATCACCCCCATCGTCATCCCGAACAGGGGAAAGGCGAGCCACCAGTAGTTTCCCGCGAAGGTCCAGAAGTCGTGCACGCCGTCATGCTACGCCGGTCGGCGAGGACGGACTTCGGATGCCGGGGCCTGACGGCCCGGCGCGGGCGGCGTCGGGGTGGGTTCACCGCGGGCCGGGGCCCGTGGCATCCGGATCCTTCTTCTGCGCGCGCTTCGCGCCGCGCTCGTTCCAGTTGCGGGCTGCGGCTCGCCCCATCGACTCCATGGAGCGGGCGAGGGCTCGCTGGGCCGTCTCGGCGAGGTCGGAGGCCATGCGGCCCCACGCCTCGGATCCGTCGAACGTCAACGGCGGGGTCTTGTCTCCGTGCCGGGCGACGCGCTCGGCGTGCTCGAAGGCGTTCACGGTGCGGCGCACCGCGTCTCGGTAGGCCAGGAACTCCGCGGGCTCGAGGCGCGTCTGCGCCGACGCCGGGCGGAGCCACTGCGCGCGCTCGTGCGCGCGGAGGAACTCGGCCAGGAGGGGGGAGCGGGGATCGGACAGCGCGGGGAAGTCGATCGCGAGCGCGGGGTCGGTCTCGTACGCCATCCAGCGTGCCAGGACGGCATCATGCTCGGCGAGGAGGCGCTCGACCGGAAGCGGCGCGCTTCCCGAGCGGATCGCGGGGAGCATGGCCTGCGCCGCCTTGACCGCGGCGCGACGCGCCCGCATCTCGGCGGAGGCGGCGCGCAGGGCGTGCTGCGCGGCCACGAGCCGCGCGCGTGCGGCCGACACGGCGTCGGAGGAGCCTCGGGATGCCGCCCGCTCCGCCTGCGCGCGGACCACCTCGGCATCGGCGATCTTGACCTCGGCCCGGCCACGCGTGATGGCCTGCCGTGCGGTGAGGAGGTCGAGCTGTGCGGCGTCGAGCTCGAGGCGGCGCGCAGCGTTCTTGCTCATCGGCCGGGACGCCCACGCGCGAGCCGCGCGGTCGCCGGTGGTCGTCGTTCCCGGGGGAAGAGCTCGCTGCCGGCGGGTTCGGCGCACGCCGACCCAGCCGAGTGTGCCGGCACCGGCCGCCGCGGGCCCGATCCACCACCACTCGGCCAACAAGACCATCAGCGGCTCCACGCTCCCATGCTACGTCGGGCATGCGACACGGTGTCTGCTGCCGGGCCGGATTCCGCAGCCGATGCTTCGTTGCGGACTCCACGGTGTGGGGCGTGGGGCGTGGGGCGTGGGGCGTGGCGCGTGGGGAGTGGAGCGGGGGGCGGGGGGAATGGAGCGGGGGAGCGGGGGAGCTCGGCGCGGAGAGCGGGGAGCGGGGAGCGGGGAGCAGGGGAGCGGGGGCGCGGGGGAGCTCGGAGCGGGGAGCGGTGGCGCGGGGCGCGGGCGGGCTGTGCGGGGCCGGGGGTGCGGAGGCCGGGGGTGCGCGGCCCGGGGCGTGCGGCGGGCGTGGCGTGCGGAGGGGAGGGTGTCATGGATCCGGAGATGGGCAGCAGATCCGGATGGATTCCGGGGCTGCGTCCGGATCCGATGACGTTCTCCGGTTCAGCAGCCGATCGCCAACCCCGCGTCCGGGGTACCGCGTTAGGCGCTGGGCACCGCCCAACTCCGGGCCACCGCCACGCGCCCAGCGCCACCCCGCCACGCGCCCAGCGCCACCCCGCTGCGCACCCAGGGCACCGCGCTACGCGCCCGCAGGACCGCGTGCGCCTGGTGCCGGCGCCACGTCTCGGCAGCACCGCGCGCGTCGAGAAATGCCTCGCGGCCGCCTCAGCCGAGAATCAGCGACAGAACGGTGGCTCCACCGCCCGTGAGGACGAGGGCGGCGATGACCACCCACGCGGTGATCTTCACGCGGCGCTGCCGTTTCTCGTCGAACACGGACATGTCGTCGTCGTTCGTCATCGCGTCTCCTCTCGTGTGGTCGTTGCGGGCTCGGACGTCATCGCGCGGCTCGACGAACCGCGTACGCGGTTCAGGCCGCCGGCTCCGCGACGGTCGGGCCGAAGACAGCGGGGAGCGTCTCGTTCGAGAGGCGACGCAACTCGGACACGGCGACCGTGAACACGTCCTGGATCTCGAGCGATGCCTCGGTGCCGGGTTCCACGTCGGTCACGCCGATGCGCAGCACGGGGTAGCCGCGGCCGTCGCACAGCCCGCGGAACTTCACGTCCTCCTCGCGGGGGACGCTCACGAGCACGCGGCCGGTGGACTCGCTGAACAGGGCGGCGGTGGCATCCAGTCCGTCGCGCTCCATGAGCTCGGTGAGCCACACGCGCGCGCCGATGCCGAAGCGCATGACACCCTCGGCGAGGGCCTGCGCGAGGCCGCCCGACGACAGGTCGTGCGCGCTGGACACGAGCGACTGCGAGCCCGCGGCCTGCAGCAGCTCGGCGAGCTTGCGCTCCTGCGCGAGGTCGACCTTCGGCGGGAGACCGCCGAGGTGATCGTGGATGGTGCCGGCCCACTGCGAGCCGTCGAGCTCGTCGGCGGTGACACCGAGCAGGTAGAGGTTCTCGCCGGCATCCTGCCATCCGCTCGGGATGCGGGCTGCGACGTCGTCGATGATGCCGAGCACGCCGACCACCGGGGTCGGGTGGATCGGCTGGTCGCCGGTCTGGTTGTAGAACGACACGTTGCCGCCCGTGACCGGGATGCCGAGCTCGAGGCATCCATCGCTCAGACCCTCGACGGCCTGGCTGAACTGCCACATGACCTCGGGGTTCTCGGGGCTGCCGAAGTTGAGGCAGTCGGTGACGGCGGTGGGCACGGCCCCCGTGACGGCGACGTTGCGGTACGCCTCGGCGAGGGCGAGCTTCGCGCCGTTGTAGGGGTCGAGCTGGTTGTAGCGGCCGTTGCAGTCGGTCGCGATGGCGAAGCCGAGGCCGGTCTCCTCGTCGACGCGGATCATGCCGGCGTCGTCGGGGAAGCTCAGCGCGGTGTTGCCCAGCACGTAGTAGTCGTACTGGTTCGTGATCCACGACGTGTCGGCGAGGTTGGGGCTCGCCACCAGCGTGGTGAACTGCTCGCGGAGGGCGTCGGCATCCGTCGCCCGGGGGAGGGATGCGGCGGAGTCGGCCTGCAGCGCGTCGATCCACGTCGGGTAGGCGACGGGACGCTCGTAGACGGGGCCGTCGACCGCGACGGTCGAGGGGTCGACGTCGACGATGCGCTCGCCGTACCAGTCGATGACGAGGCGTCCGTCGCCGGTGACCTCGCCGAGCACGCTCGTCTCGACGTCCCACTTGCCGACGACGGCGAGGAACGCGTCGAGCTTCTCGGGCGCGACGATCGCCATCATGCGCTCCTGCGACTCCGACATGAGGATCTCTTCAGGAGTCAGCGAGGGGTCGCGCAGCAGCACCTTCGACAGCTCGACCTTCATGCCGCTGTCGCCGTTGGCGGCGAGCTCGCTCGTGGCGCACGAGATGCCCGCGGCCCCGAGGTCCTGAATGGCCTCGACCAGATCGTCTTTGTAGAGCTCGAGGCAGCACTCGATGAGCACCTTCTCGGCGAAGGGGTCGCCCACCTGCACCGCGGGACGCTTGGTGGGTCCGCCGTCGGCGAAGGTGTCGGATGCCAGGATGCTCGCGCCGCCGATGCCGTCGCCGCCCGTGCGGGCACCGAACAGCACGACCTTGTTGCCCACGCCCGTGGCGTTGGCGAGCTTGATGTCTTCGTGGCGCATGACGCCGACCGCGAGGGCGTTGACGAGCGGGTTGCCCTGGTAGACGGCGTCGAAGACCGTCTCGCCGCCGATGTTGGGCAGACCCAGGCAGTTGCCGTAGAACGAGATGCCGCTGGTGACGCCGTGCACGACGCGCGGGGTGTCGGGGTGGTCGATCGCACCGAAGCGCAGCTGGTCCATGACCGCGACGGGACGGGCGCCCATAGAGATGATGTCGCGGACGATGCCGCCGACGCCGGTCGCGGCACCCTGGAAGGGCTCGATGTAGCTCGGGTGGTTGTGCGACTCGACCTTGAAGGTGACCGCCCAGCCCTCGCCCACGTCGACGACACCGGCGTTCTGGCCCATGCCGACCATGAGGCGCGTCTTCATCTCGTCGCTGACCTTCTGGCCGAACTGGCGCAGGTAGATCTTGCTCGACTTGTAGGAGCAGTGCTCGCTCCACATGACCGAGTACATCGCCAGCTCACCGCTGGTGGGGCGGCGGCCCAGGATCTCGCGGATCTTGGCGTATTCGTCGCTCTTGAGGCCCAGGGCGCCGTAGGGCTGGTCCTTCTCGGGCGTGGCGATCGCGTTCTCGACCGTATCGGCGAGGGCGGTACGGGCGGCGGGGTTCGGGGTGGTCACGCGGCTGAGCTCCAAGAATCGCAGGGGCCGGACGGGAGCCAGTCTAGTTGGGGCAGCCGATCCCGGACCGCCCTCGTGGACAGGTCGCGGCCGCGGCCCGGCGGGGGAGGAGGGGTGGGGCGTGACGTTCGATGCTCTGCGGGTCACGGGCACGACATCGCTCGGCCTTCGCCGGCGACGGTGCGCGCGGATTCCCCTCCCGCTCCCCGCGCGCTGGACCCTAGGCTGAGCGGCACCGGACCGAAAGGCGTGCCATGGCCCTCTTCACCTTCTCCTTCGTCGTCAGCGGCGACCTCACCGCTGCTCAGGGGGCCACGCGGGCATCGCTCGAGGCCGCCGGGTTCACCGTCGAGCAGGAGCGCGACCACTGGAAGGCGACGCACGGCGACCTGATCAAGACGATGTTCCTCGGGGTCCGCGCCCCCAACGACGACCTCCGCGAAGTGCTCGACGTGAAGTTCGCGGATCTCGGCGGCACGGTGCAGGTCACCCTGCACCGCCCCCTCTTCCAGCCCGCCGGCGGTAACGACGACGGCATGGAGCAGCTCAAGCTCCACAACGCCTACAAGAATGCGATCGCCGAGGTCGAGGCGGGTCTGCAGCAGCGGGGCGTGCTGGTGTCCGCGAAGGTCTGAGCCGCGGGCGGGGCCGTGGCCCCGCTGCGGTGGACGGAGTCGGAGTCCGCGCGCGGACCCTCGACCGGTGTGACCGAGGGGATGTCGGCGGCCAGGAGTAGGTTCGAGGCCACGCGTCGACCACGCGGCGCGCTTCGAAGCGAGGAGGACGACATGGGACAGCGACGATCGCGTCTTCCGGAGGGAATCCGCCGGCACCTTCCGTGGCTTGTCCCCCTCGTCATCGGGGTCGGTGGTTTCCTTGGTCTGGGGCTCACCGGCTCCGCCCTGATCAACGCCACGCGGGGCGACGAGTTCGCGGTGGGTATCGGTGTGGCCGGTCTCGGCCTGATGGGCTCGGCCTATCTGGTGGCCGCCGTCGCGGCGGTGCTCGTCGTCGTCGGTGTCATCCGCGTTCTGGCCGCAGCGCACCGTCGTCGACGGTGGGCGAAGGGGCGGTTCACGCGCGCCGAAGAGCAGGCGCAGGCGCTCGACGCCGCGTACGCCCGGTCGTGGCACCGAGCCGGTCAGCTCCGGCTCGCCCTCGAGGGTCGTCAGGTGCCCCCGTCGATCGATGTGTGGGACGTCGTCCCGCAGCCGGGGGAGACCTTCTTCTTCGACACGTCGGCTCAGTACGCCCGCTACTACGGGCAGGACACGACGTACACGACATCGGGCGGCTTCTTCTTCGGCCACCCGCTCTTCGTCGCAGCCGGGGTGGCGATGACGGCGGCGGGCAACGCCGCTCGTCGTTCGGCCGCCGAAGCCGCCGCGCAGACCCAGTGGCGTGAGCAGCAGAGCGTCCGTCTCCTCGTGTCGAACCAGCGTCTCGTCTGCAACGTCAACGGCCAGTGGCTCAGCTTCTTCTACTCCGCGATGACGGCGGTGTTCCCCGAGGTCGAGCGGTGGTCGCTGGTCTGCCAGTTCGATTCCACGTCACCGCTGTTACTGAGTGGGCCGGCGATTCCGGAGACGGCGCTCATGACTGTCCTGATGACGCACGGTCCCGAGGCCGTCACCCGGCATCCGAGCCTTCAGGCTCTCGCGCCGAACGTGTCGCAAGCCTGAGCACCGTCATGGCAGCCGGGCTCGAGAGCGACGCGGATGTCGCGACCTGCGCCATCGTCGGCGGAGGCCCCGCGGGGCTGGTGCTCGGGCTTCTGCTCGCGCGGGGCGGCATCCGGGTCACCGTTCTCGAGAAGCACGCGGACTTCCTGCGCGATTTCCGGGGTGACACGGTCCACCCCTCGACCCTCGGGATGCTCGACGACCTCGGGCTCTTCGAACGCTTCGACGGCCTCCCGCAGTCCCGCGTGCGGCAGTTCCGGGTGCCCACCGCGGACGGATCCGACGTGGTGCTGGCCGATCTCGATCGGCTGCCGGTGCGGCATCCGTACATCGCGATGGTGCCGCAGTGGGACCTGCTCGACCTGCTCGCAGCGGCCGCAGAAGACGAACCGACCTTCACCCTGCTGCGCGAGCACGAGGTGACGGGAGTGCTCCGCGAGGGCGGACGTGTGCGGGGCGTGACCCACCGATCCCCCGACGGCGAGAAGGAGCTGCGCGCCGACCTCACCGTCGCGTGCGACGGGCGGTGGTCGGTTGTTCGCCGCGCGGTCGGGTTCCCGGTCCGCGAGTTCCGCGTGCCCTTCGACGTGTGGTGGTTCCGGATCACGACCGCCCGACAGCTCGCCGAGGCGCTCCTCCCGCGCATCCGGCGGGGCCGCATCGGGATCGCGATCCCCCGCCGCGGGTACGTGCAGGTCGCGTGGATCGGGCGGAAGGGGGCGGATGCCGCGCTCCGCGCCGCCGGGATCGACGCGTTCCGCGCGGAGGTGGCCGAGCTTCTGCCGGACCTCGCCGACGACGTGCACACGATCGCGTCGATGGACGACGTGAAGCACCTCGACGTCCGCCTCAATCGCCTCCGCCGGTGGCACGCGAACGGCGTGCTCTGCATAGGCGACGCGGCGCACGCGATGTCCCCCGCGGGAGGGGTGGGGATCAACCTCGCGGTCCAGGATGCCGTCGCCACGGCGCGCCTGCTCGCGGCACCCCTGCGCGACGGGGCGCTCGCCGGCCCCGGACCCGCTCGCGTCCTCGCCCGGGTCCAGCGCCGACGGCGGTTCCCCACCATCGCGATCCAGACCCTGCAGCGCGTCGTGCACGCGCGGGTGATCGCGCCGGTCATCGCGGGGCGCACCGAGGTCGTCGTGCCCCGGATCGCCGGCATCCTGTTGCGTCGGCTGCGCGGGCTGAGCGTGGTCCCGGCGTTCGTGATCGGGGTGGGGCCGCGCCCGGAGCGGGTGCCGGGGTGGGCGCGGCGGGGCGGGACGCGGCGCCGACGTCAGGCGAACCGGGCGCGGAGGCGGGGCAGGATCTCGGCTCCGTAGGTGCGGAGGAACCCCTCCTGGTCGTGGCCCGGGTCGTGGAACACCAGGTGACGGAAGCCGAGGTCGACGTAGCGGGCGATGCGCTCGACGTGCTCGTCGGGATCGGTCGACACGATGAACCGGGATGCCGCCCGCTCGATCGGGAGCTCGTCGGCCAGGCGCTGCATCTCGAGCGGATCGTGGACGCTCATCTTCTCTTCCGCCGACAGGGCCAGCGGCGCCCAGAAGCGCGTCTTCTCCAGCGCGGTGTCGTGGTCGGGGTGAAACGACACCTTCACCTCCATGAGGGTGTCGACGTCGTCGCGCGTGCGGCCCGCCTTGGACAGGCCGTCGTCGAGCGCGGGCAGGAGGGTCTCCGCGTAGAGCGAGGGGTCTTTGCCGCTCGTGGTGATATACCCCTGGGCGATTCGGCCCGCCAGACGCGTCGCCGCGGGACCGGAGGCGCCGATGTAGATCGGCACCTTCTGCTCGGGGCGGTCGTAGATCGTGGCATCCTTCACCGAGTAGTACGTGCCGTCGAAGGTGACGCGGTCCTCGCTCCACAACCGGTCGATCAGGGTGATCGCCTCTTTCAGTCGCTGGAAGCGCTCAGGGCCCTCGGGCCAGTCGAGACCGAGGGTCACCTCGTTGAGCGCCTCGCCCGTGCCGACGCCGAGCGCCACCCGGCCGGGGAACATCACGCCCAGCGTCGCGAACACCTGGGCGATGACACCCGGGTGGTAGCGGAAGGTCGGGGTGAGCACGCTCGTGCCGATGATCACGCGTTCGGTGCGCGCGCCCAGCGCACCCAGCCACGGGAGGGCGTTCGGGGCGTGGCCGCCGTCGTGTCGCCACGGCTGCAGGTGGTCGGAGAGGAAGACGGAGTCGAAGCCCACCTCCTCGGCCAGGACGCCGAAGTCGAGGAGCTCGTTCGGCCCGAACTGCTCGCTCGAGGCCTTGTATCCGAAACGCAGGGGTACGCCCATGGTCGTCCTCACTCGGCGACGGCGAGGCCGCCGTACAGATCGGTGCGCCGGTCGCGAAGGAAGGGCCGGGTGGCCCGAATGGATGCCACGCGGGCGGCGTCCATGTCGGCGACCGCGACACCGTCGCCCTCGTCGATGACCGCGAGGATCTCGCCGCTCGGGCCGTAGACCGCGCTCGTGCCGAAGTAGTCCTTCACGCCCTCGACGCCGGACCGGTTGGCGCATACGACGTACATGCCGTTCGCGACGGCCTGGGCGCGCAGCTCGAGCTGGAAGACCTCTTTCATGGGAGCGCTGGCGCAGGCGACCGGGATCGACAGGACCACCCCACCGTCCAGCGCGACCAGGCGGCCGAGCTCGGGGAAGTGCCGCTCGTAGCAGATGATCGTGCCGACCGGACCGACCGTCGTGTCGACCGCCGACGGCGCCTCCTGTCCGGGACGGAAGTAGAACTTCTCGGGGAACCCGTTCGAGAACGGCAGGTGCGACTTGCGGTACACCTGCACCAGCTCGCCGTCGACGAACGTGCACGCGGTGTTCGCGTAGACGCCCGGTACCTCGCGGCTCTCGAAGACCGACGAGACGATGCTCACCCCGTGACGGCGCGACGCGTCGCGCACCATCGCGTTCGAGGGGCCGTCGAGGGTCTCGGCGTGCACGAAGAAGTCGGGATCGGGATCGGGCTGCACGAAGGGAGCCGCGAACAGCTCGGGCAGGACGATCAGCCCCGCCCCCTCGCCGACGGCCTCGGCGATCAGGCGATCGGTCGCTTCCAGCACGTCGTCGCGGCCCCGCCCGGTGGCCAGCTGCAGGGCGGCAACCCGCGTGACGGCGCTCACGCGAGGCCCATCTCGGTCGACAGCTCGCCGATGACGTCGTCGAGCACCGAGAGCGCGAACGAGATCTCGTCCTCGGTGACGATGAGCGGCGGCGTGAGGCGCAGCACGTTGTTGTTCGCGCTGAGGTACAGGCCCTGGCGCCAGGCCGAGGCGACGAGCTTCTGCATCGGGGCGGTGGCCGCCCCGACCGCACCGAACGGAACGAGCGGTTCGCGGGTGGCCGGGTCGGTGACGAACTCGACGCCGTAGAAGAGGCCGATGCCGCGGACGTCGCCCATCACCGGGTACCGGCTCTGCAGCGCACGGAGGCCGGCATCCAACTGCGCCCCACGGGCGCGCACGTTGTCGAGGATGTTCTCCTCTTCCATGATCCGGAGGGATGCCAGGGCGCTCGCCGCCGCGAGCGGGTGACCCGCGTAGGTCTGTCCGCCCCAGAACTTGTTCTCGTTCAGCCACGCGCGCGAACGCTCGCCCACCGTCATGGCGCCGAGCGGCACGTAGCCGGAGTTCAGACCTTTGGCGCTCGTGACGATGTCGGGCACGACGTCCCAGTTCTGCACCGCGAAGTACTCGCCCGTGCGGCCGTAGCCGGCCATGACCTCGTCGCAGATGAGGAAGATGCCGTGTCGGTCGCACACCTCGCGGAGCGAGGCGAGGTAGCCGTCCGGCGGGACCAGGATGCCGTTGGTGCCGGTGACCGTCTCGATGACGATCGCGGCGATGGTCGACGGGTCCTCGTACTGCAGGATCTCCTCGACGTGAGGCGCGCCCAGGCACACCGGGTCCTCCTCGGGAGGACGGCCGCTCGGGGTGCGATACACGTACGGGTCGTGGAACCGGACGACGCCCGGGACGCCCGGACCGCCCGCATGGTGGTGGCGCGGGTCGCCCGTCAACGACAGCGCTCCCGCCGTCGCGCCGTGGTACGAGCGATAGCGCGCCATCACCTTCGGGCGCCCGGTGATGTGCTGCGCCAGGCGCACGGCGTTCTCGTTCGCCTCGGCGCCGCCGGTGGTGAAGAAACTCATCTCCAGGTCGCCCGGGGCGATCTGCGCGATGCGCTCGCCGAGTTCGGCGCGCGCGCGGACGGCGAAGTTCGGGCCCATGTACGCCATGGTGCGCACCTGGTCGACGATGGCCTCGACGAGCTTCGGGTGCTGGTGGCCCAGGTTGAGGTTGACCAGCTGCGACTGGAAGTCGAGGTAGCGGTTGCCCTCCGTGTCCCAGAACCAGCTGCCCTCGCCGTGCGAGATCGCGGCCTGCGCGGCCTTTCCCTGCACGGACCAGGAGCGGATGACGTAGCGCTGCTCGGCCTCCTGGATGCGCGAGGTCGTCCAGGTGTCGCTCGCGGTGTCCAGGCTCACGGGGTCACCTCCGCTCCGAAGGTGGCGAGACGGGCGAGGGGGCGGCCGGTGTTCGCGGCGACGCACGCGATCACGATCTCGTCGGGGCGCGGGGCGTCGGGGATCACGAGGGTGATCGTCTGATGGTGCGAGCGGGTCTTGGCATCCAACTTGTGCTTCAGGGGCACGTCGATCGCAGCACCGGTGAGCCCGACCTTCTCGGCGGCGGGCAGGAGTTCGGTGCCGCCCGCGGCCGTGCGGAACTCGTTGCCGAAGCGCAGGTTGTGGATGAGTGCCGAGCCGTGCTCGACCTCTCCGCCGAGTCCCACCAACGCGGCCTTGCCGAAGGCCTCGACCTCCGCGTCGAGCAGGTCGACGCAGGCGGGGCCGAGCAGGCGTCCGATCTCGGCGCCGATCTCGTCGGCCGTGCTGACCAGGTCCTGCACATAGGCACCGGTGCCGTAGGGGTTGGCGATGACGGCGGCCACCCAGGCGACGACGTGCGTCGAGGGCAGGTCCTGCCCGTTCTCGCGGAGGGTCTCCTCGCGGTGACGGACGATCTTGCGGACGGAGAGGGTCATTGCGGCGCTCGATTCTCTGAAGTCGGGGTGAGGTGATAGGCCTCGGGACGGCGGTCTCCGAGGGGGCGGTTGAAGGGATCGTTCCGGCGGGCGGGGCGCGAGCCGATGGGGTCGATGCGCGCGGTGACGATGGCGGGGGTGTCGGGCGCGGGCCCGGCGAGGAGCCACCCGTCGGGTCCGACGATGACGCTGTCGCCGATGAAGCGCTGGCCGCGTTCGATGCCGACGCGACTGCAGGCCGCGACGAAGACCTGGTTCGAGTGGGCGTTGGCCATCGCCATCATGTTCGCCAGCGACGGGCCCGGCTGCTGCCCCGGATTGGGGACCCAGTCGCTCGGGGCGAGGACGAGGTCGGCGCCCTGCAGGGCGAGGCTGCGCGCGCTCTCGGGGAACCACGCGTCGTAGCAGATGAGCATCCCCACGCGGCCGAAGGGGGTCTCGACGACGGGGAAGTCGTCTCCGGCGTCGAACACGTCCTTCTCGGTGTTCCACAGGTGCACCTTGCGATACACCGCCTCCACTCCGGATGGCGAGATGAGCACCGCGCTGTTGTAGACCCGGTCGCCGTCTCGTTCGCCGACCCCGCCGCAGATCCATACGTCCAGCTCCCGAGCGAGCTCGTGCCACGCGACGATCGTCGGTCCGTCGGGGATCGGCTGCGAAGCGGCGTACGACTCGGCGTAGTCGGTGAAGGCCCATCCCGCGCTCGCGCACTCGGGAAGCACGATGACGCGGGCGCCGAGGGCGGCGGCATCCCGGATCGCTGTCTCGCTCGACGCGATGTTCGCGGGGATGTCGCCGATCTGCGGATCGAACTGCGCGCAGGCGATGAGGAAGTCGGTGCTCATGGTGTCTCGCTCTCGCGAGGGCGGGCGCGGTGCCCGCCCTCGCTCGGGGTCGGGTTACTTGCCGCCCTCGGTGAGGGTCACGGTGGCGGGGGTCCAGTCGGCGCCCGTGACGTCGACTCCCTTGGCCTCGAGCAGCTTGAGCGCCGCGGCGTTGAGGTCGGTCCGGTAGGCGTCCGTGCCGGGATCCTTCGTGAGGACACCGCCCTCGATGCCGACCTGGACGGTGCGCTTCCAGTCCTCTTCCGACAGCGTGCCGATGCCGGCCGTCGACGGCCACATGAGCTTGTTGATCTCGTTCATCATCCAGGCCTGGTGCGTGCGGCCGAGGGCGCTGCCCTGGGCGACGACCATGTCGACGCACGCGTCGGCGTCGTCGCGGCAGAAGGCCCAGCCCTCGTTCGTCCCGGCGAGGAAGCGCGTCGCGATGTCGGCGTTGTCGCCCTCGGCGAGCCAGTCGCCGCGGGCGTAGACGCCGTCTTCGAGCGTGCCGTAGCCGAGCTTCTGGAAGTCCAGCACCGAGAAGTCGGACGGCTGGTACAGCTTTCCGGTCGCGGGGTTGACGGTCTCGAGGAGCTGGGCGTATTCGTTGTAGGTCTTGGCCTGGACCGAGTCGGCCTCGCGGTTCAGCAGCATCGACATGTCGAAGGGCTGCTGAAGCACCGTGATGTCGGTCGTCGGGTCGATGCCCTCCGCCTTGAGCGCCGCGTACAGCGTGAGCTCGTTTCCGCCGCCCCAGCTGCCCATCTTGGTGCCCTTGAGGTCGGTGAGGGACGAGATGCCGCTGTCGGCCCACGACACCTGAAGGTAGGCGCCGCGCTCGAAAGTCTGCGAGATGTTGACCACGTCGGCGCCCTGTTCGCGCGACGCCATGCTCTTGATGACGTGGCTCACGGCGAACTCGGCGTTGCCGCTGGCGAGTACCTGCTGGGGGACGACGTTCGTGCCGCCCTCCTGGATGGTCACGTCGAGGCACTGGTCGGCGTAGAAGCCCCTGTCCTTGGCGGCGTAGTAGCCGGCGAACTGAGCCTGGGTGACCCACTGGAGCACGACGGTCACCTTGTCGACGGAGGCGCAATCGGCGTTCGCGGACGGGGCGGCGGCTTCGGCGGAGCCGCCCATGCCGGCGCAGCCGGCGAGGGAGAACAGCAGGCCGGCGGCAGCGGTGGCGATGCCGGCGCGGCGGAGGGTGGGGGTCATGACGGGTCCTCTCGGGTACGGGTGGAGCGTTCGGGTGCGCGTGCGGTGGTACGGAGGGTGGAGCGTTCGGGTGAGGGGTGGGTCAGGATGCCAGGGCGCGTCGCCACGGAACGACGAGCGCCTCGACGAGGGCGACGAGCGCGTAGAGGGCCAGGCCGATGGCGCTGGCGAGGGCGACGGCGGCCCAGGTGAGGTCGAAGCGCGACACGGCTGCGCTGTTGGCGATGACGACACCCAGCGCCTGGGCTGTCCCGCCGAAGTACTCGGAGACGATGACGGCGATGACCGACATCGTCGAGCCGATCCGCAGCCCGTCGAAGAGCGACGGGAGGGCGCCCGGGAGCCGGACGAACCACAGCAGCTGGCCGCGGGTTCCCGAGAGGGAGTCGAGCAGTTCGCGGTGCAGCGGGTCGACGCGCAACAGGCCGCGCGTGGTGTTGACGACGATGGGGAAGGCCACCGCGACCGTCGCCACGGCGATCTTCGACATGAGCGAGGTGCTTCCGAACCACGCGTTGAAGATCGGCGCGAGCGCGACGATCGGCGCGCAGCTCGCGACGGCGACGAGCGAGAGCACCACCTTCGCGACGCCCTCGAACAGGGTGATGACGATGGCGCCGACGACGCCCAGGATGCCGCCCAGCACGACGGCCGAGACGATCGCCGTCGTCGTCGGGACCGCTGCGGCGAGCAACTGGGGAGCATCGGACACGAGGGCGGCGGCGATCGTGCTGGGGGCCGGAAGAAGGTAGGCCTGGATGCCGCCGAGGCTCACGACCACCTGCCAGAGGGCGAGGACCAGCGCACCGAGGACAGCCGCGGGGGCCAGCGCGCGGATCACGCCCGTGCCGGTGGAGAACCGGACGGGACGAGCCGGGGAGAAGGCGCTCACGAGGTCACGCTCTCGTACGGGTCGAGGACGGCGTGCAGGGCCGAGCGCACGCGGCTCTCGGCGGCGTAGAACTCCGGGGCCACGCGCGTGTCGTCGGTGCGGGGGAAGGGCAGGTCGATCGCGATCCGCTCGGCGATGCGCCCGGGGCGGGGCGACATCACCACGACCTCGGTCGACAGGAAGGTCGCCTCGGGGACGCTGTGGGTGACGAAGACGATCGTCGTGCCGGTGGCCCGCCAGATCCGCAGCAGTTCGCGTTGCATGTGCTCGCGGTTCATCTCGTCGAGCGCGCCGAGCGGCTCGTCCATGAGGAGCACGCGGGGTTGCATGGCCAGGGCGCGGGCTATCGCGACGCGCTGCTGCATCCCGCCCGACAACTGGCGCGGGCGGTGGTCGGCGAAGGCTGTGAGGCGAACGAGCTCGAGCATCTCGTCGGCCCGGGCGCGCCGCTCTGCTCGCGGGACGCCCTGCACCTGGAGGGGGAGCTCGATGTTGCGGCGGACGGTGCGCCAGTCCATCAGGCCCGGCGCCTGGAACGCCATGCCGTACTGGCGCGTACGTCGCGCCTCGCGCGCCGACATCCCGGCGACGGCGACGGTCCCCGCGGTGGGCGGGATGAGGTCTCCGATCACGCGCAGCAACGTGCTCTTGCCGCACCCGGAGGGTCCGAGGAGCGACACGAACGCGCCGGAGGGGATCTCCAGGTCGATGTGATCGAGCGCGAGCGTGGTCCCGGAGGAGGTGGCGAACTCCTTCGAGACGCCGGACAGCTGGATGGCGGGGGTGGTCATGAGGACCTCTTCCTGAGGGTGAGCCACTCGACGAGGACGATGATCTGGACGAAGACGATGCCGGCGAGCGAGGCGACCAGGATGGCGGCGTAGAGGTTCGCCGGGGCGAGGGAGTAGTAGTAGGCGGCGGTGAGGATGGCGCGCCCGATGCCGGCGCCGGTGCCGGCCGACAGCTCGCCGACGATGGCGCCGATGACCGCCGCGGTCGCGGCGAGGCGCAGGCCGGTGAAGAAGCTGGGGAGGGCTGTCGGGATGCGCACGTGCACCAGCACGCGCCAGCGCGAGGCCGAGATCGACCGCAGGAACTCCACGTGCAGGGGGTCGGCCGCGTTGAGTCCGGTCAAGGTGTTCAGCGTGACCGGGAAGAACGAGAGGTAGGCGGCGATGACGGTGACGGCGATCCAGCTGGGAAGACCGGCGCTGCCGATCCACACGACGATGATCGGGGCGAGGGCCACGAGCGGGATGGTCTGGCTGACGATCAGCCACGGGAGCGTGGCCTTCCCGAGGAGCGGGATCTCGCGCAGGAGCATCGCGAGGAGGGCGCCGATCACGGCGCCGATGAGCATGCCGTACAGGGACTCCCGCAGCGTCACGCTGGTTTCGACCAGGTAGTACGAGAGCAGCGTCCCCCCGCCCGCGACGCTGGCGGGCGAGGCGAGGGCACTGACGATCTGAGCGATGTGCGGCATCGCGGCGTCGGTGGTCGCGATCGGGAAGGGCACGTTCAGGCCGGGGATGACGTCGCCGAAGGCGCGTCCGAGAGCCTTGTAGCCCTCCCAGACGAGGCCGGCCGCGACAAGGAGCGCCGCCGCGATGGCGAGACTGCGCAGGGGCGCGAACGCACCGGCCGCTCGACGCCGAGACGGCGCCGTGGCCGCGGTGCGCGATGGCGAGGCATCGCGAGGGCGGGTCACGAGGTGAGCGGTCATCTCTCTCCAGTGGTTCATTCAGCGAACCGACGGTTCGCTCTTGTGACCATCATGGAGGAGTGGCGTTTCCGCGAGAGGCGGGGGAGGTTACTGCTGTGTTTCGCGTTCACCCGCGAACGCGAATGCCCCCGGTGCGCCGCGGGGCGCCGGGGGCATTCGAGGGGACGCGCGTCAGGAGGAACGGGTCGTGCGCCCGTCCAGATCGGTCCCCGCTCGCTGCAGCAGCCGTGCCAGGCTCGCGGCGCGCTCCGTCACGGCGGTGACCGCGCTGTCGATCCGCTCGTCGAGTCGGTAGTTCGGACCGCTCGTCCACACGGCGTATCGCGCCGCGCCGTCGATCAGCACGGGGGCGGCGATCGCCGTCAGTCCCTCCTCGAGCTGGCTGCGGGTCACCGCGTAGCCCTGGCCGCGAACGGTGGCGATCTCCGCCAGGAAGTCGTCGTAGGTGGTGAAACCCGCGGGCAGCCGGCCCGCCGCGGCATCCTTCTCGAAATCGGCGCGACCCAGCTCCGGATCGTTCCAGGCGAGCAGGACGCGTCCTGTCGACGTCCGCCAGCTCGACAGCAGGCGCGGCACCGGCCGGGGCGCGTGCCCGATGAGATGCGGGCCGCTGGCCTCCATCAGCACCGTGACCTGCGAACCCGTCAGGGTGTCGATGCCCGCCGTCTCGCCGGTGGTCGCCGCGATGTCGGCCAGCACGTCGCGGACGTACCGGGTGAGAGACCCTCCGGTGACGACGCTCTCGGTCATGAGGATCAGATCGAGCGACAGCCGGGAACGCTTGGTCACCGGGTCGGAGACGATCCACCCTTCGCGTTCCAGGGTCGTCAGGATGCGATAGCAGGTGGCCTTGGCGACCCCGCACGCCCGTGCGAGTTCCGAGAGTCCGAGCCCCTCGGGGTGCGCCGCGACCGTTCGCACGATCGCGACGGTCTTCTGGATCTGACCGGCGTCCGCCCCGCTGCGCACGGTCGGCTCGGCGGCGTCGGTCACGAGAAGGCCTTGCCGAGGGCGGCGATGGTCTGCATCTTGGTCGGTCCGAGCGGGTTCAGTACCGGCACCCGCACACCCGCCGCGACGTACTCCTCCAGCTTCTCGGCGGCTTGGGCCGTCGAACCGGCGGCGCACACCCGCCGTACGGCCTCGTCCGGCACCAGCCGCATGGCGCGCCGGATGTCCTCGGGGCGTGCGGGCCACCCCGCGACCTCCTGGATGCGGGTGACGAGCTCGGGCTCGACGCCGCAGTGCTCGGCGATGTGGGGCTGCTGCATGAGGTACAGCGTAAGGAACGCGCGGCACTCGTCGAGGGCGGCCGCGGGATCGTCGTCGTCGACCGCCACGGCGATGGCCTGCGTCATGTCGAGGGCGGTGACGCCGTCTGTTCGCTTGGCGAGCCCCGCGCCGATGTGCGTCGCGGCGAAGTCGAGGTAGGACACCGGCAGGAGGAAGTCCAAGTAGACGCCGTCCATCGTCTGGCCCGCGAGCTCGAGCATGCGGGGCCCTACCGCTCCGGCGTAGATGGGGATGTCGACGGCGACGTTCTCGGCGTACATCCGGTCGAAGCGCACACCGTCCATCTGCACGAACTCGCCCGAGAACGTCACTTCCTCGTTGCGGAAGAAGGACTGCAGGACGTCGACGTACTCGCGCATCGCGGTGACCGGCTTGCGCAGCGGCGTCCCGACGCGTGTGGCGAGCGGCTCCCACCACGCGCCGAGCCCGCAGATGATGCGTCCGGGCGCCAGCTCGTCGAGGGTCTTGAACGTCACCGCCATCAGGGCGGCGTTGCGCGTCTTGTTGTTGACCACGCCGGATCCGATGCGGACCGTGCGCGTCCGCGCGGCAAGCAGTGCCATGAGCGAGACGGCGTCACGGGTGAGACGGCCCTCGGCGACCCAGAGCGAGTCGAAGCCGAAGTCCTCGGCCATCTCGGCCGCCGCCCAGGTCTCGTCGAGGGTGAATCGCTCGCCCAGGTGGATGCCGAGGGGAATGCGCATGATGGGGTCCTGTCGTCGGAGGTCAGTGGGTGTTCGCCCGGCGGGCGAGGTAAGTGCCGCGTCCACGGACCGCGGCGGTCGTGGGTTCGCCGTCGCGCGCGACGAGCTCGCCGCGGGCGTACACGGCGGCGGGAGCGCCGCGGACGGTCATCCCCTCGTAGACGCTGTAATCGGCGAGGCTGTGCTGGGTCTCGGCGCTGAGGGTGCGCTCGGCTTCGGGATCCCAGACGACGATGTCGGCGTCGGCGCCCGCGACGATCGCGCCCTTGCGCGGGGCGAGTCCGAAGGTCCGTGCCGGCGCCGTGGCGGTGAGCTCCACGAAGCGTTCGAGCGAGATGCGGCCGGTTCCGACGCCCGCGGAGTACATCACCATCAGGCGCTCCTCCACGCCGGGGACGCCGTTCGGGGTGGCCGAGAAGACGCCCTGGCCGACGTCCTTCTGGGGCATCTCGGGGTCGGTGGTGTGCAGGGCGAACGCGGCGTGATCGGTGCCGATCGTGTCGATCGTCCCGTTCGACACGGCGGCCCACAGCTCCTCGCGATTGGCCTGTTCGCGGATGGGCGGCGAGCAGATGTACCCGGCGGCCCGCGCTCCCGCGTCGGCGTAGTCCTCGTACGCGGTGGCGAGGTACTGCGGGCACGTCTCGGCGCGCACGTCCGCTCCCGCGTCGCGTCGAGTGCGCACGACGCGCGCCGCCTCCGCGGCGGACACGTGGACGATGAAGAGGGGGGTGTCGACGTGCTCGGCGAGGGTGATCGCCCGCTGAACCGCCTCGACCTCGGCGTCGGCGGGATGCGCGTGCAGGTGCTCGTGCTCGGCCGTGCGGCCGGCATCCGTCAGCCGCTCGACGGCGTCGGCGATCATGTGGCCGTTCTCGGCGTGCACCATCGGGAGCGCGCCGCACTCCCGTGCCGCGCGGAACCCGCGGATCAGCACGTCGTCGGACACCATCGAGCCGGGGTAGGCCATGAAGAACTTCCAGCTCGCGGCTCCGTGCTCCCGGGTCAGCCGCGCGAGACGCTCGAACGTGTCGTCCTCTCCTGCGCTCGCCGGGACGATCGGGTGGAAGCCGAAGTCGATCACGCAGGATGCCTCGGCGGCCGCGCGTCGAGCGTGGAAGGCGTCGTCGATCGCGACGCCGGCCGGAGCGCGGACGAAGTCGACGATCGTCGTCGTGCCCCCGCACGCGGCGGCGACGGTGCCGGAGAAGAAGTCGTCGGCGGTGCGGGTCGCGCCGCTGGCCACGCGATGCTCGAGATGGGTGTGCGTGTCGACGCCGCCGGGCAGCAGATACATGCCCGTGACGTCCATCCGTCGTACCTCGGCGGGCGGCGTGGCATCCGGGGCCAGGATGGCGGCGATGCGCGTCCCCTCGACGAGCACGTCGGCGCGAACGCGGCCTTCGCTGCTCACGACGGTGCCGCCGTGCAAGATGAAGGTGTCCATGTCACTCGGTTCATTCAGTGGACTGTTGGTTCACTGACCCTATGGTGCTCGAGTTTCGTGCGTGTTTCCGGGCGGCGATCCGACCCGGGCCTCGCGGATCCCGGCCGTTCCCGTCTGGTGAACGAGACGCAGCGCGAGCTCACCCGGCGCGCCGACGACCCGTCCGCGGTGCAGCTCGATCCCGAGGTGCCGACGACTCCGAAGTGGCAGTTCACGCTGCAGCCCGGGGGAACCGCTGACGCGCTCCCCGAGTGCTCGAGGCGGCAGCCGTGCCCGGGGCGAGCGGTGTGTTCGCCGGTCTGGGCTGGCCGTCGGCGGAAGCGGCGACCCTCAACGACGTCGAGCCGCTCGTCGCCGCCCTCTCGTCGACGTCGTTGTTCGCCGATGGGGGCACCTTCACGGTGCCGTCTCTCCGCGAGCATTTTCGCCTCGTCTACGTTCCCGCGTTCACGACGATGGACGGCGTCCGCGAGGTCGTGTCCGTTGCTCGGGACTATCCGGATGCCGAGGTCCTTCTCGAGGCACCCACGGCGGGGCCGAACCAGCCGACGTTCTCCGTCGCGCATCTCACGCCCGACGAGGCGGCACGGCTCGCGGATCGTTCGAGCGCGCCGGAGATGGCCGCCGCGAGCGTCCCGGGTGCACCGCTCGAGTTCGTGCTCACCTCGCTGACCGAGCAGGGCACGGACTCGCTCACGGGGACGTTCGGTGGTGTGACGGGCTGACGCGGGGCTAGCTTTGCGCCATGGTCTCTTCTGTGACGCCGATTCGCACGAACACGCTTGCTGTCGTGGGGTTCATCGCGGCGTTCCTCGTGCCCATCGCCGGGTTGGTGATCGGTATCGTCGCGCGCAACCAGCTCGGCCGTCCGGGCAACACGGAGGGAGGAGCGGGATTTGCCCGGTGGGCCATGATCGTCGGGTCGCTCGGAACGGCGGCCAATCTGCTGTTCATCGTGATCTGGGCATCGTTCTTCGCGAACGCGCTCTCTTCGATGTAAGGCTTCGGCGATTCTGCGAAGCTCGCAGATCCACTCGAAAGTCGCCGTTTCGCGACTCACTTCTCCGGGAATCGGCCGATTCCGCGAGGAACGCACACGCCGTGCGGTTCGCACGGCCCGCACGCGCCGCACGGCGGTATCACAGCCGGAGCTTCCCCGGCCGGCGGCACCGCCGCGCCCCGCCCTACGCCGTCTTCGCGATCCTCACCCGGATGTCTTTCATCAGCGGCTGGTCGCTCTGGCGGCTGTAGTCGTCGGGGCCCAGCAGCACGTTCAGCTCGGGGAAGTAGCCGGCGGCGCTGCCGCGCGGGGTGTCGTACTCCAGCGCGCGGAACCCCGTGACGCTGCGCACGGAGCCGTCGCGTGAGGTCGCGACGATGTCGACGAGGTCGCCTTCGGCGATGCCGCGGTCCTTCATGTCGCGGCGGTGCATGAACACCAACTCGCGGATGTTGCGGACGCCGCGGTACCGGTCGTCGGCCGAGTAGATCGTCGTGTTCCACTGATCGTGCGAGCGCATGGTCTGCAGCACCAGCACGTCGGCCTCTTCGGGGATGACGTTCGGCAGCTCGGCATCCGAGAACTCCGCCTTGCCCGACGGGGTCTGGAAGTCGCGCTCGCGCGCGGGCTGGGGGATCCGGAAGCCGTACTGCTGGCGCACGAGCTCGTTGAAGCCCTCGAACCCGGGCAGCACCTTCGCCATGGTGTCGCGGATGCGGTCGTAGTCGCCGACGTACCACTCCCACGGCGTCGCCGAGTCGGGCATGGTGGCCCGGGCGATGCGCGCGATGATCTCGGGCTCGCTCAGCAGGTGCGGGGACGCGGGCTTGCGGGAGCCGAGCGAGAGCATGACCGAGCTCATGGCGTCCTCTGTCGAGATCGACTGGGGGCCCGCCTCCTGCACGTCGCGCTCGGTGCGACCGAGGCAGGGGAGGATCAGCGCTTGCCTGCCGTGGGTGAGGTGGCTGCGGTTGAGCTTCGTGCTGACGTGGACGGTCAGCTCGCACCGGCCCATGCCCTCGGCGGTCAGCTTCGTGTCGGGAGCGGCCCGGACGAAGTTGCCGCCCATGCCGATGAACACCTTGAGGTCGCCCCGATGGAGCGCCGCCACCGTGTGGACGGTGTCGAGTCCGGGTTCGCGCGGCGAGGTGATGCCGCACACCTCGTCGAGCTTCGCGAGCCACTTCTCGGTGGGCTTGTGGTTGATGCCGCACGTGCGGTTGCCCTGCACGTTGCTGTGACCGCGCACGGGCGAGGGGCCGGTGCCCTTGCGGCCGACGTTGCCCCGCAGCAGCAGCAGGTTGACGATCTCGCGCACGGTGTCGACACCGTGCTGGTGCTGGCTGACGCCGAGGCACCAGCTGATGACGGTCCGGTCGGCGCTCAGGTAGACGTCGGCTGCTCCGCGGATCTCGGCCTCGGTCAGCCCCGCCTGTTCGACGAGCGTGTCCCACGGTGTCGCCTCGACGAGCGCGCGGTACTCGCCGAGCCCGGTCGTGTACTCGTCGAGGAAGGCCTGGTCGAGGGCGGTCGGATCGGTCTCGGACGCCTCGAACACGACCTTCGCCATGCCGCGCACGAGCGCGAGGTCGCCGCCCGGTCGCACCTGGAGATTCATCGTGCTGGTGGGCGTCGAGTGGAAGGTCGCCATGTCGACGATCTCGTGCGGCACGATCGTGCGGGTTCCGGCGACCTCGCGCAGCGTGTTGACGTGCACGACCTGCGCACCCCGGTCGATCGCCTCGGCGAGGCTCGTCAGCATGCGCGGGGCATTCGAGGCCGCGTTCACCCCGAGCACGAAGAGCGCGTCGCAGGTCTCCCAGTCCTCGAGGTCGGCGGTGCCCTTGGGGGTGGCGAGGGATGCCGTGAGCCCGCGCCCCGAACCCTCGTGACACATGTTCGAGCAGTCGGGGAGGTTGTTCGTACCCAGCTCCCGCGCGAAGAGCTGGTAGAGGAAGGAGGCCTCGTTGCTCAGGCGGCCGGAGGTGTAGAAAGCCGCCTGATCGGGGCTTTCGAGAGCGGTGATCTGGTCCGCGATGAGGCGGAATGCGTCGTTCCAGGAGATCGGCACGTAGTGGTCGCTGGCCGCGTCGTAGACCATCGGGCCGACGAGGCGCCCCGCGTCCTCAAGTGCGAAGTCGGTCCACTCCGACAGCTCGGACACCGAGTGCTCGGCGAAGAACTCTTTGCCGACGCGCTTGTGCGTCATCTCCCAGGTGACGTGCTTGATGCCGTTCTCGCAGATGTCGAGGGCGACGCCCTTGTCGTCGGGCCACGCGCAGCCGGGGCAGTCGAAACCGCTCTTCGGGTGGTTCATCGTGAACATCGCGCGGGTGCCCGCGACGGGCTGTCGTTGCTCGAGGAGGACCTTGCCGACCGCCAGGGCGGCGCCCCAGCCCGCGGCCGGGTGTTCGTATTCGCCGGTGCTGGCCCAGTCACCCGAGACGGCGGGCCCGAGGCCTCCCTGGCGCGGCTTCTCGGTCATCAGTCCGAACGATTCACCCATGCTCACCCTCCGTGGATTCGGCGCCGCGTCGGTGGCATCCACGCACCGGGCGGTCTCCGTCAGCGTACGCTCGACGCCTCCGTGAGGGAGGGGGTTGTGGCGTCTTCGGTGGAGGGAACCGCGATCCGGTCGGCGCGGGAGTAGAGGTTCATGCTGCCCCCGCGCACGAAGGCGGCGAGCGTGAGGCCGGCGCGTTCGGCCAACTCGATCGCGAGCGACGACGGTGCCGAGACCGCCGACAGCATCGGGATGCCGGCCATCACGGCCTTCTGCACGAGCTCGAAGCTCACCCGTCCGGACACCTGCAGCACCGTGCCGCGCAGCGGCAGTCGGTCGTGGAGCAGCGCCCACCCGACGACCTTGTCGACCGCGTTGTGCCGGCCGACGTCTTCGCGCACGACGAGCATCTCGCCCGTCTCGACGTCGAAAAGGGCCGCGCCGTGCAGCCCGCCGGTCTTGTCGAAGACCTTCTGCTCCTCGCGCAGGCGGTCCGGGAAGGCCGCGACATCCCGCGCATCCACGCGCATCTCGTCGACCGACACGTCGTAGGTCGACACCTTCTCCACCGCCTCGATCGAGGCCGTTCCGCACACACCGCACGAGCTCGTCGTATAGAACGAGCGCGCGATGTCGGGGGAGGGCAGCGCGACGCCGGGGGCGAGCGTCAGGTCGAGCACGTTGTAGGTGTTGCCGTCGGCACCACCGGTGCCCGGCCCGCCGCAGTGGATCGCTCGCGCGAACTGGTCTCCGCGGTTGAGGACGCCCTCCGACACGAGGAAGCCGGCGGCGAGTTCGACGTCGTGTCCGGGGGTGCGCATCGTCACGGCCAACGGCGAGCCCGCGACACGGATCTCGAGCGGTTCCTCGACGGCGACGGCATCCGGTCGCTGACGATTCACCCCGTCGAGGGTGATGCGGGTGACCCGGCGGGAGGCGGTGAGCCGACCCACGTCAGAACCGTGCCGAACAGCGGAGGGGGGACATGCGTCGAGCGTACGCCCGCGGCTGCGGGGGTGGGCCGCGGTCCGCCGGCGGGAGGGCGCCGGTGGGAGGCGAGCGGAGGAGATTCGGCGACGGGAGGACTGTTCGGGGCGGTGGCATCCTCCCGTCCCCGAATCCCCTCCCGCCAGCCACCCGGACCCGCACCACCCGGACCCGGACCACCCCGGCTCCCACCCCGCAACCCCGCCACCCCGGCACGCGACCCAACCACGCCCGCCCCCGCCACCCCGGCACGCGACCCAACCACGCCCGCCCCCGCCACCCCGGCCGCACCACCCGCCCCCGCCACCCCGGCCCGCACACCAACCACGCCGGCCCCCTCCACCCCGGTCGGCCCTCGGTTTCGCCTCCCCGACCGCGACCCCCTGGGAGCGCGTCCATCCTCAGAATTCCGCGGAGATCACGTATCTGCATTCGCTCGCATGCAGATTTCGCGAGATTTTTCCATCCCCGCCGTGACGTTTCCCGCGCTCGGTACGTCTTATCCACGTAGGCCAAAGCGCCCACCCCGGTTCGGCCGGGAAGAACACGTGAAAGGCACCGACATGGCTACCGACGCCCCCACCACCCCCGCCGCGCAGAACGTCCCCCAGACGGCATCGCGCGTGAATCGTCCCCTGAACGCTCGCGGCGCGGACATCCCCACCGAGGGCAAGACCACGATCGCCGAGGGCGTCGTCGCGAAGGTCGCCGGGATCGCGGCCCGCGAGGTCGCCGGCGTGTACGCCCTGGGCGGCGGCGGAGCCCGCGCGCTCGGTGCGATCCGCGACGCGATCAACGCCACCGACCTGACGCAGGGCGTCAAGGTGGAGGTCGGCGAGACCCAGGCCGCCGCCGACATCACGATCGTCGTGGAGTACGGCGCCCCCATCCAGGAGGTCGCCGACCAGGTCCGCGGCCGTGTGGCCGGCGCCATCAACCGCCTCGTCGGTCTCGAGGTCGTCGAGGTCAACGTCGACGTGAACGACGTCCACATCCCGGGCGACGACAACCACGACGACGACAGCAACGAAAAGCGCGTCCAGTGAGCGCCACCACGAAGGGCGCGCTCGTCGGGCTCGTCCTCGCCCTCAGCGCCCTGATCTTCGGCTTCTGGGGATTCATCCTCGTCGCCCTGTTCATGGCCATCGGAATCGTCGTCGCACGCATCACCGCGGGCGAGATCGATTTCGGCAACATCGTCAACGCCTTCAAGGGTCGGAGCACATCGTGACCACCGTCACCGCTTCCCCCGGGGTCGGCAGCCGCACCACGGTTGTCGGCCCCGGCCTCCCCGCGGGCCGCGTGAACGTCGCCGATCGTGTTCTGCAGAAGACGGCGGAGCGTGCCGCGGCCGACATCATCGGGGTGGATGCCAAGACCGTGCGCGTCGAGATCGTCTCGTCGCGCGACACCGCCGTGGTGCGGGTCAGCACGCCGTTTCCCGTGCCGCGCCTCGACGACACCGCCGCGGTCGGCGCGGCGATCCCCGTCCTCGAAGCGGCCCGCACCGCGCAGACCGCGCTGCGGTCGCGACTGACGCACCTGTTCGGACGCGACGTCTCCCGGGTCGACCTGACCATCTCGGGCGCCACCGTCCCCCAGCGAAAGCGAGTGCTGTGATGACCGATTCCGTGCTCCGCACCGTCGTGCGCCGCGAGACGCACTCGCCGCGCACCGTCGCGATGCTCGTCGTTGTCGTGCTGGCCCTGCTCGTCCTCGCCTACGCCGTGGTCGAGATCGTCCTCGCCCTGCTCGGGCAGCAGCCGCTGCTCGTCTCCCCGGGCGCCGCGCTCAACGCCGCCGTCGCGGCTCCGACCGCTCTCCAGCCGGTCGCCTTCATCGCCGGTGGCATCGTCCTCGCGCTCGTCGGTCTGACCGTGCTCGTGATCGCCCTCAAGCCCGGACGCCTGTCCCGCCACGAGATGGCCTGGGGCGAGCGGGCCGTCGTCGTCGACAACGGCGTCGTGGCATCCGCTCTCGCCCAGCACCTGAGCAACGAGTCCGGCATCGCGCGGGACGACATCGTCGTCGGCGTCGCCCACCGCACCGTCGACGTCACGGTGCGCCCCCCTGTCGGCATCCCGGTCGACGAGGCGCAGCTGCGCCGCATCGTCGACGAGGAGATCTCGACCTACAAGCTCTCGCCCGCCGTGCGCACCCAGGTGCGCGTGCAGCGCCCCGACACCCAGGAGTCCCGATGAACGCCACGCGCCGCGGTCTGAACCGCTTCGTCCTCTTCCTCGTCGGCGTGGTGCTGCTGGCGGCCGGCGCTCTCGCGCTCGCCGTGGCTCTCGTGCCGGGCGGCACCGACACCTGGACGACCGTCATGGGCGGCTTCCAGGGCTGGCTCGAGTCGCTCGGGCGTGACTCCGCGGGGTGGGGTGCCGTCGCCGCCCTCGTCCTGGTGGCGCTCCTGCTCGTCGTGATCGCGTCCGCCGCCGTCCGCGGCCGCCGTCAGGCTCCCCTGCAGTCCACGGGCAGCGACAGCGCCGAGGGACGCATCACCGTCACCGACGGCTTCGCCGCCGAGGCGCTGAAGAACGCGCTGGCGGAGCGCGACGAGATTCTGTCGTCGCGCATCAGCGCCGGCGAGATCCAGCGCGAGTCGGTTCTTCACGTCGCGGTGACCCCGCGGCAGAACACCTCTCCGCGCCAGGTCGCCGAGTACATCGACACGCTCGTGACCAACCTCGCCGCCCTCACCGGGCAGAACCTGCGCGCCTACATCTCCATCCATTCGGGTCTGCGCGCCAAGCTCGCGCGCGACAACACCCGCGTGCACTGACCCCGAGGAGCCGTCATGACCAGCATCGACACCCCCACTCTCGACGCGGCGGCGGAACTCGCGGCCGCGGCCGCCGGGACCGTCGACGGGGTTCACGCCCTCGGCAGCCTGCTGGGGCGGGCTTCGGATGCCGTGCGCGAACGCGTCGGCCTCGCGAGCACCGTTCCCGGGGTCAAGATCGACACCGACCGCGCCGATTCGGTGACCGCGACCATCTCCCTCGTCGTGGACTATCCGCACAAGCTCCACGACGTTTCGAGCGCGGTGCGCTCCGCGGTGAAGACGGCGCTCGAGCCCCTCGGCCGCGGCACGATCGACGTCGACATCGTGGTCACGGGCGTCTTCGGCCCCTTCGACCGTGACCTCGTCGACGAGGCGGAGGAGAAGGCGGATGCCGTCGCCGCTCGCGCCCGTGACGCTGCGGACAGCGCGAAGGCCCGCGCCGCGGAGACGGTCGACGACCTGAAGGCGAAGACTCAGGATGCCGCGGCCCGCGCCTCAGCGGCGGTCGATGGCGCGGTGGCGACCTCGAAGGACATCGCAGCCAGCGCCGCAGAGACCGTGGACGCCGCTGTGGCCCGGACGAAGGACGTCGCGGCCGGCGCCGCTGCCGCCGTGGATGAGACGGTGAAGGCGGCGCGGGAGCGCGTGGCGGTCGCCGACGCGCAGGCCGACGTCGACGCGGCGGATCGAGTGACCGCGGGTCTCGAGCCCGCGTCCGTCCCCGCGGGTGGGCCCGCCGGCGACCGCGGGGGCGCGCCGACCCCCGACCGCGCTGACGTCAGCGACGTCGTCGCCGAGGCGCTCGAAGACGCGGCGATCGACATCGCGATCGCCGCCGACGAGGTACGCGCCGACGACAAGACGTCGGCCACCGACAGCGTGCAGTCGCTCGTGGAGGATGAGCGTCCGCGCCCCTGAGCCTCAGACGGAGAAGGGCGCCCCCGCGGTGGTGGGGGCGCCCTTCCTCATCTGCGCGGAGGGCTGACGTCTACTTCCCGCCCATCCCCATCACGCCGGCGACGAGGGCGCGGCGGGCGAAGAGGTAGACCAGCAGGATCGGGATAATCGTGAGGACGACCGCCGCCATGAGGCCGGGGATGTTGACGCTGTACTGCGACCGGAACTGATTGAGCGCGACGGTCGCGACCGTCACCTCGGGAGACCGCGCGAGGACCAGGGGCAGCAGGAACCCGTTCCACGCCTGCAGCGCGGCGAACACGATCACAGTGGCGAGCCCGCCCTTGGAAAGCGGGAGCACCATCCGCGTGTAGATCCTCATCGTGGACGCGCCGTCGATCGCCATCGCCTCGTAGAGCTCATCTCCGATGTTGCGCATCGCCCCCGTCAGCACCAGCGTGCAGACCGGGATCGCGAAGGCGGTGGTCGGCAGGATGACGCCCAGGAGCGAGTTGTTCAAGCCGAGCTGGATGATCAGGTACGACACCGGCACCACGACGACCTGCGCGGGGATCGCGAGCCCCAGCAGCATGAGGCGGAAGGCGTTCGCGACGGTGCGGGAGGTGCTGCGCACGATGGCGAACGACAGCGGCGGCACCACGAGGAGGACGAGACCGACGGTGCCGGCCGTGATGATGGCCGAGTTCGCCAGATTCCGCAGGAACCCGCCGTCGATCGCCGCGACGAAGTTCTCGAGGGTGAGGGTACGGGGGAGGGCGAGGGGTCCGTTCTGGGCGTATCCGGCCTGGGTGTCGAACGCCGCGCGCAGCATGAGCAGGACCGGGATGAGGACGATCGCGAGCCACACGGCCGCGACGACTCCGCCGATGACATTGGGGCGAGTACGCATCAGATGCCCTCCTGCGTTCCGCGCATGCGGTCGAAACCGGTCAGGCGCACCATTCCCAGAGAGATGACCGTGGCGATGAGGATGAGCACGACGGCGATGACCGACGCGTAGCCGTAGTTCGCGGCGGCACCGAAACCGGTGACGTACATGAGGTACGCGAGGATCGTGGTGCCGCCCGACGGTCCGCCGTTGGTGATGATGAGGATCGTCTCGAAGGTCGTGAATGTGCCCACCACCATGAGGATGACCGAGGTGATGAGGGTGTTGCGCAGCTGCGGCAGGGTGATGCTGAAGAACTGGCGCACCGTGCCGGCACCGTCGATCGCGGCCGCCTGGTAGAGCACGGGCGGGACGGCCCGCGCCGCGGCTTGGTAGATGAGGCTGTGGAAGGGCACGTACTGCCAGGCGAGGACGAAGGCGACCACGGCCATGGCCGACGGCGAGGTGCCCAGCAGGTTGCCGTCACCGAACAGCCATGGCAGCGCCGCGGGAAGCCCGAAGTTCGGATCGATCAGGGCCGAGAACAGGACGGCGATCGCGGCCGCGGACATGAGCAGCGGAACGAAGTAGAGAGCGGCGACGACGGCGCGACCGCGCTGCGGTCCCGCGGTCCAGACGCCGATCAGCAGGGCGACGGGCGTCTGCGTCACGACGGCGAGGACGACGAGGACCACGCTCAGCCAGAGCGCTTGGGGCACGGCCGGATCGGACGCGAGGCGTGCCCAGTTCTCGCCCCCCACCAGGCGGGGCGCGGCGATGGCGATGCCGTTGTACTTGGTGAAGGACAGGTACACCGCATAGGCGAGGGGCAGCAGCGCGAAGACGGTGAAGAACAGGACGGCGGGGGCGGCCCACAGTGCGCCGGGGCGGCCTGCGTGGTGCAGACCGCCCCGGCGACGAGTGGACCGATCCGCCCGGGTGGGGACAGTCACGGGTGAACTCCGTTGCGGCGTCGGTACGGGGTGTGAATCGGAAGGGTCAGTACTGCAGGCCCTGCATGGCCTTGACGAATCCGTCGGCGTCGAGCGTGCCGCTGAAGAAGCCGCTCATCGCGTCGAGCATGCCCTGCTTGCTCGCGGTGGGCACGGCCTGGTCCCACGACAGCTGGAAGCTGGGCGCGGCCTGCACCGCGTCGTTCGTGAACTCGAGGAACTTCTTGGCGGAGGCGGTTCCGGGCGCGTCGCCGATGTACTGGCCCACGTCGGTCGTGGTGGGCAGGTTGCCGAGCGCGAGCTCGGACTGCACGAACTCGGGGCTGTAGAGCTCCTGCAGGAAGGCCTTGACCGTGTCGGGGTAACGGGTGTCGGCGGTGACGTTGTAGTAGTTGCTCACGTTGCCGGCGAGCTGGCCCTTGGGCTGCGAGCCGAAGGCGGGGAAGGCGCTGTAGCCGAGCCCCGAGTCGGCGAAGGTCGCGTCCGCTCCCGCCTGCACGGCGTAGTTCCACGTGCCCATCAGCTCGTAGGCCGACTTCCCACTGCGCAGCAGCGCGGGGGAGTTGTCGTAGTCGACGGAGTCGAAGGTGGTGCCGAAGGCTCCCGCATCCACCAGCTGACGGAGCATGTCGAGCGCCTCACGGCTCTCTGCGCTGTCCCAGACGGAGGTGTCGCCGGCGAGGGCCTGGGCCACCTTGTCGTTGCCCACCGTCTGCGCGTAGACGTACTCGAACCACATCAGCGTGGGCCACTGGCTGGCTCCGGCGAGACCGATGGGCGTGACGCCCGCCGCCTTCAGGGTGTCGACCTGGGACAGGAGGTCCTTCCAGGTCGTCGCGGGCTTCAGGCCATTCGCGGCTAGCACCGATGCGTTGTTGAAGAGGAACACGGGCTGCGTGCCACGGACCGGGATGCCGTACGCCTGGCCGTCGATGACCTCCTGGTCGAACACCGCCGGGCTGAACGCGTCGCGAAGCGCGGGGGTCTGGCCGATCCAGTCGTTGTACGACAGGAGGGCGCCGGAGTCGACGAAGTCCTGGACCTGCGCGGCGCCCCAGCTCATGAAGATGTCGGGGGCGTCGGGGGTTCCCAGCGACTGGCGGACCCCGTTGATGTAGGCGACCGACTCGGTCTCGGGGGACTTGTCGACCACGATCTTGACGTCGCTGGTCTCGTTGAACTTGTCGGCCAGGGCTTCCTCTGCCGCAGCGGCTGCGTCGTTGAAGACCAGGAGGTGGACCTCGTTCTCGGGGCGCGAGGAGCTGGCGCTGTTGGCTCCCGCGCAGCCCGCGAGGCCCATGATCAGGGCGCCGGCGACGCTGATCGCGCCGATGCGCCGAGCGATGTGACTGTTCATCTTCGAACTAACTCTTTCGTTGGTGGTTTTCGGGTTGTGGCCCGTCATTGCGGGCGACATTTAGGAAAGTAGGGGTCGATCTCGCGGCCGACAATGCGTTCGAGCGCGAAAAGTTATCGCGTTGATGTCTCTTTCGCGGTCGGGAATCGGCGACGCGGAGACGCGACGTCGACGGTCGGTCCCTCAAGGGTCACGTCGTGGGTCAGACCCTCGTCCGCGGCCGAGGCGGCGACGCGCAGCGTCACCGTTCCGGGTTCCACGATGCGTGTGAGATCGACGCCCGTGAAAGAGAACGTCTCGACCGGGATGCGGAACTCCACGACCGTGGAAGCGCCCGGGTCGATGTCGACGCGGTGGAAGGCGATGAGCCGGCGCACCGGCTGGACCACGCTCGGTGCGGCGAAGCTCGCGTAGACCTGCACGACGTCCGTCCCGCGGACCGTCCCCGTATTGGTGACCTCGACCGCGAGGGCGATTTCTCCGGCCCGGGTCGGCGCCGAGGGGTCGGCATCCCGGATCGTCCGCGAGAACGTCGTGTACGAGAGCCCATGGCCGAAAGGGAAGGCGGGGGAGGGGTCGAGGTTGCTGACGCCGTCGCTGCGCAGGGCGAGGGGCGGGGCGAGGTAGGTCCCCGGCTGCGGGGCGTGCAGGGTGGGGATCTGCACGGGGAGGCGTCCGGAGGGATTCACCCGCCCGGTGAGGACTCCCGTGAGCGCGCGCGCTCCCTCTTGACCGGGGAGGAAGACCTGAACGATGGCTTTCGCCTCCTCGACCGCGCGGCCGAGCGCGTAGGGGCGCCCGGAATTGACGACGAGGACGACCGGAGTGCCGGTATCGAGCACGGCGTCGACAAGCTGCTGTTGGGCTCCCGGCAGCTGCAGCGTGGCGACGTCGCAGCCCTCCCCCGAGGTGCCGAGCCCGAACATGCCGGAGCGGTCGCCGACGAAGACGATCGCGACCTCCGCCTCACGGGCGGCCGCCACGGCGGCGGGGATTCCGTCGGTCTCCCCGCCCCGCACGCTGGTGCCCGCGGCCGCGACGATCTCGGCATCGTCGAGGGTCTCGAAGAGGGCGTCGAGGTAGGTGGGTGCGTCGATGCCGAGCGGCATCTCGGGATGGTGGACCAGCACGTGATTGGGGAAGGAATAGCAACCGAACAGGCAGGCCGAGTCGTCGGCCACCGGCCCGATGACCGCGATGCGACCGATGCTCGGGGACAGGGGAAGCGTGCCGTCGTTGCGCACGAGCACGATCGACCTCTCGGCGAGGGTCTGCGCGACGGCGCGGTTCTCTTCGGAGTCCAGGTCGACGGCATCCGTCTTCTCGTCCTCGCCGTCGAGGAGCCCGAGCTCGATCTTCTGGCGCAGCACCCGCTCGACCGCGCGGTCGACGAAGGACTCGGGAAGGATGCCGTTCTCCACGGCGTCCACCAGTCCCAGGTAGGACAGGCGGTGCGGGAGCTCCACGTCGATCCCGGCGCGCAGCGCGAGGACGCCGGCGCTGCTCTCGTCTTCGGTGATGCGATGCATGGAGTGCAGGAAGGGGATGGCCCAGTAGTCCGAGACCACCGTGCCCGCGAAGCCCCATTCGTCGCGGAGGAGGGTGGTGAACAGGCGGGCGTCGGCGGCGGCGGGGATGCCGTCGACATCGGTGTACGAGTTCATCACCGAGCGCGCGGTCTGCAACGCCCGCTCGAACGGCGGGAGGATGACGTCGGCGAACTCGCGCGGCCCGATCGACACGGGGGCGTGGTTGCGCGCTCCTCGCGAGGCGGCGTAGCCGGCGAAGTGCTTGGGGGTCGCCACGGTGCCCGCGGCTTCGATCCCCTCGACGTACGCCGTGCCGATCTCGGACACCACGTGCGGGTCTTCGCCCATCGTCTCCTCGACGCGGCCCCACCGATAGTCGCGCACGACGTCGAGGACCGGGGCGAGCCCCTGGTGCACGCCGAGGATGCGCAGATCGGAGCCGATGCGTTCGCCCATGCGCCGTACGGTCTCGGGGTCGAACGATGCGGCCCAGGCGAGGGGCGTGGGATACACGGTCGCTCCCCACGCGGTCACCCCGGTGAGGCATTCCTCGTGCGCGATCGCCGGGATCCCCCACCGGTTTCCGTCGACGACGGCTCCCTGAAGCTCATCGAGGCGTCGACGACCCTCGGCGGGGGACACCGGGCGGGTGCCGTACACGCGCGTGAGGTGGCCGAGCCCATCGACGACGGCGTCGGCGAACGGCTCCGCGCGGAGGTGTGTCTCCTGCATGGGGGCGACGTCGCCCTCGGCGAGTTCCGAGCCGGGCCAGGTGCTGCCGAGCTGCGCGACCTTTTCGGCCAGGGTCATTCGCGCGAGGAGCACACGAGCGCGTTCGGCGGGGGTCGAGAGAGGAATCGGGAGCGGGGATGACGGGGTCATGGTCGACTTTCGGGCGCGATGAAGACAGGGCTGTCGTTCGGGTGGGAGAAGGGGCGTCGGTGAGGTCAGCGCGACGGGGGCGCCGTCGAATCGCGCACCACGAGGTGGGTGGCGAGCTCGACGCGTTTCGTCGCGAAGGACTCGCCGCGGGCGAGCCGTAGCAGAGCGCTCACGGCCGTGCGGCCGATGTCGGCGATGGGTTGGTGCACGGTCGTGAGGTTCGGGCTGGAGGATCGGGCGAGGACGGTGTCGTCGAAGCCCACGACGCTGAGGTCGTCCGGCACGGACAGTCGGAGACGACGGGCCGCCTCCAGGACGCCCATGGCCGTGATGTCGGCTCCGGCGAAGATGGCCGTCGGCCGTTTCGGGGCGTCGAGCAGGGCGGTCGCGACGGCGAAGCCGTGCTCGAAGGAATAGGAGTGGCGCTGAACGATGTCGGCGTCGACCCGATGACCGGCCGATCCCATCGCCGCGGCCCAGCCGGAGGCCCGCGCGATGTCGCAGGCGGCGTCGGCGGGTCCGCCGATGTACGCGATGCGCACGTGCCCCAGCTCGAGCAGGTGCGTCGTCGCCTCGTATGCGCCGGCCCAGTTCGTCGCCCCGATGCTCATCGTGGTCGTGCGGGGGAAGTCGATCGGATCGACCAGGACCATCGGGAGTCCGACCGCGCGCAGCGCGCGCTCCCGTCCGGCGGAGTACCGCGTGGTGACCTCGATGACGCCGGCGCGGTGGTGACTGGCGAGGGACCGCGCCCAATCGTTCGGTCGCATGCGCGCGATCGAGTCGAGCCGTCGCGTCACCAGGGCGGCTCCGAGGTCTCCGGATGCCTCGGTGGCGCCGCCGAGGAAAGAGAACATGTAGGGGTTTCGCTCGTCGAAGGGGTCGACGAGCAGTTCGAACGTGGGCTCGGCGAGCTGTGCCGCGGAGAGCTGACGTTCCGCGTGCGTGACGTAGCCGAGCTCCTCGATGACCTCCCGCACACGGATGCGGGTCTCTTCCCCGACCCCGGCGCGTTCGTTCACGACCTTCGACACTGTTCCGACCGACACGTGAGCGCGTTGCGCAATCGCGGCCAGCGTCGTTCGACGATCGGGGAGATCGTCGCGGAGCGCCGTCGCTCCGCGACCGTAGGTCACGACCACTGCTCGGTCCTTTCGTGCGATCGGGTACGGATCAGAGCGTAAAGACCGCGGAAGGTTTGCGTCGAGGATCGCGAAAACGTTTCGCTGGCACGGTCGCGAAAAGGTATCGGATCCGCTCCGCAGAGGTGGTCGCTCTGCTGTCATCGGCGTGAGCAATACGAAAGGAGCTGCAATGCCGCAGCCGAGAACGCCGAGACGCTCCCCCGGGGCGCCTCGCGGAAAAGCCGTCCTCCTCGCCGCCGCGATGGTGGTGGTAGCACTCCTCGCCGCCACCCCCGCGCACGCCTACCAACCGACCCCCGGGGCGGTGTACGTGGCCGACAATCCGGCATCCTGCAACAAACGGCCGTGCGTGCTGTATCCGAAGTCGGCGCAGCTGCCGGACGGCCGGATCGTCGCCACGTTCGAGAACAGTCAGAGTGCCGTCGTCGGGCAGACCCTGCCCGTGTACTCCAGCGACGATCAGGGAGCGACCTGGCAGAAGCGTGCGGACATCAAGCCGCCGGCGCAGCTGTCGACCGATCCCGCCGTGGCGAAGTACACCAGCAACTGGACGAATGCGCAGCCGTACGTGCTGCCGCAGGCGGTCGGTTCGCTCGCCGAGGGGACCCTGGTGGTGGCGTCGATCGTTTCCGGCGACGACGCGTACTACAACGAGCAGAAGGCGGCGAACGGCAACTGGACGCCGACTGCCGACGGTGATCGCAAGGACGTCGCACTCGCCCTGTACGCGAGCGACGATCGCGGTGCGACGTGGCGCTTCGTTAACATCATCGCCGCGGGCGGCTGGCAGGGCGGGAGTGCCGGGTCGATCGGACGCACCTCGCAAGCGAACTCCACCCAGCAGGTCGACCCGCTCTGGGAACCGCATCTGCTCGCCTACCAAGGGCAGCTCGTCGCGTACTACAGCGACGAGAACGACTACCTCGGCTACGACAGCACCACGGGCGTTCCGACCATCGATCCGGACAACGCCACGGCATCCGACTCCCACGGACAGGTGCTCGTGCACCGCACCTGGGGCGGGCAGACCTCGGCGTGGAGCGCCCCCGTCATCGACGTCGCCGGGCTGACCGTCGACCGCGGCAACGGCAAGAAGGAGATCGGCGGGGGCCGGCCGGGGATGACGACGGTCGTCCAGACGACCGACGGGAAGTGGATGCTGACGCACGAGTGGTTCGGTGGCGGCGCCGACGTGCAGGTGCACATCTCGGACAGCCCCCTGACCTTCCGCTCGGCCGCGGGCCGTCCGATCACCGACCTGACGGTGCCGAGCGGGGGCCACACCCTCGCGACGGGCGGTAGCCCGGTGCTGAGCGCCCTGCCCGACGGGCGGATCGCGTACAACGCGGCGGGAAGCTCCAGCATCTGGGTGAACGAGAGCGGTCGATCCGACGGGACGTGGAAGGAGTACCAGACCCCGATCGGTGCCGGTTACAGCCGCACCATCCAGCCGGTCGACGCCACCGGACGGGTGCTCGTCCTGCAAGCCGCGTGGGCGGGCGGCAGCACCGGGCCGGTCTCCTACGTCGATGTCGACCTCGGTCGGGCCGCCGGTGACTATGCCACGCTCGTCAACCGGAAGACGGGGCAGGTGCTCGCGCCGGCGGACGGCAAGACACAGGATGCCAACCTCACGGGCAACGTGGCCGACCTCGTCTCGCAGCCCGCCTCCGCCGCGGACACGCAGTCCTGGCACGTCGTCTCGAAGGGCTCGAACGTGACCTTCCTCAACAAGGCGGGCGGCCGCGCCGCGGGCATCTGGACGGGACAGGGCGTGGCGGGCCGTCAGCTCGCGCAGTGGGTCGACGACGGCGGGGCCGACAAGGTGTGGACGCTCGAGCCGACGAGCGACGGATACCAGCGCATCCGCTCGACGGCGAACAACGCGCTCTACGTCACCGGCGCCCAGGCCGGCGGCGCGGTCACGGTCGAGAGCGCGCTGAGCGCGGGCGGCGACGGTACCGGCGACGACGCCCAGGAGTGGAAGATCGTCACGGCGTCCAGCCCGGCGACCTTCAGCCTGCGCGGGGTGAGCTCGTCACGTTGTCTCGATGTTCCCAACGGGGCGGTCGGAGCGCAGGTACAGCTGTGGAACTGCGCGGGCAACGTCAACCAGACGGTCACGCAGACCGCCGCCGGCGAGCTGCGGATCGCCGGCAAGTGCCTCGCGGCCGACGCGGACGGCGTCACGAGCGGGACGCGCGTGATCCTGTGGGACTGCAACGGCAAGAGCAGCCAGAAGTGGAACGTTCGCCTCGACGGCTCGATCGCCAGCAGGGCGAGTGGCCTCGTGCTCGACGCAACGGCGTGGGGCACCGCGAACGGCACCAAGGTCCAGCTGTGGACCCCCAACGGCGGATCCAATCAACAGTGGAGCCGGTGACCTGAGCCGCCGCTGGTGCGGAACCTGGGGCCGCGCCCATCGGTTCCGCGCCAGCGGTGTCACCGCGCGAAGAGCGGCGCTCGCCCCGCCGACTGCGGGTGCTCCGACAGCGGGGCGGCGCGAGGGCGCAAGGCCCGGAGGCAGAGGGCCGCGCGATCAGAGCGCCCGCAGGTACCGCCGCGTCATCCGGGCCTGGACGAGCCGGCCGAGCGGAGCGGCGACGCGGGTGAACCAGCGCCCCGGCCGCGAGAACGCGGCGATCTCGAACACCACCTCGCCCGAGGGCAGCAGCGTCAGGGCGAAACGTTCCTCGCCGCGCTCGGGGTGACCGGGCAGCGTGCCGTACGCGAACCCCGCGGTCGTCGCGGTGCGCTCGGCCCACACGATGAGGCACGGGATCCGGAAGCTCAGGATGCCGAGCCCCAACCGCATCGTCACCCGGTCGCCCTCGCGCAGCGGCGTATGCGGCATCTCGACACGCGCCCCGGCTCGGCGCTGTGCCTCTCCCGCCAGAAGGGCGTCGGCGGCTCGCGCGAAGACCGCGGGGCCGCGACCGATCACGCGGCGGGCGCGCACGTGGTGATAGCCCGGCGGCATCTCTCCCGCGGTCGCGCCGACCTCGGCGTAGGTGAGGTCGTCCATGGGGACACGGTAGCCCGGCGACGGAGCGGGGTGGCGGGGTTGCGGCGGCGCGGGCGCGGGGTCTCGGCTGTGGCGCAGGGGGCGGTGCGGCGGGTTGCGGCGAGGTCGGCGCGGGGTCGCGGATATGGCGCGCAAGGTGCGGCGGTGGCCGGCGGGTCTTGAGGCGGGGCCCGGGCGGTGGCCGGTGGGGCGCGGGGTCGGGGCGGTGGTTCGCGGGGAGTGGCGGTGGTGAGGGGAGGAGATCTGGGGGAGGGAGGGCGTGGGATCGCTCTCGGGTCCTCCGCTCACCTCATCTCCTCCGCTCGGCGGCTCCGCCGCCGCCGCGCTTGTTTCGCCGCCGCGCCTGCGCGAACCCCGTACCCGCTCACGCCCTAGACCCATGCAAGCGCCGCCGATGTCGGAGGCGGCTGCGAGGATGGCCGCATGATCGAGTTCCGCGAAGCCCGACCCGGAGACGTCGCCGCGATGGTCGAGGTGCAGAACGCGATCCACCGTGCGGGGCTCCGGCCGTCGCCGGTCGACGCGGCCCTCATCGAGGAGCGCTATTTCGACGTCGAGCACACGATCGCCTGCACGGTCGCCGATCGGGGCGGAGTGGTGGTGGGCTTCCAGTCGCTCAAACGGGCGTGGCCGGGAAATCCGTACGGGGTCGAAGAGGGGTGGGGCATCATCGGCACCCACATCCACCCCGAGCTGGGCCGCAGCGGGATCGGCCGCAGCCTGTTCGCCCGTTCCCTCGCCGCCGCCGTCGCCGCGGGGCTGCGCCATATCGACGCGACCATCGGCGCCGACAACGCGCCGGGGCTCGCGTACTACGCGGCCATGGGATTCGCGCCCTATCGCGACGGCGACGGAGCGATCCCGCACCGCCTCGACCTCTGACCCCGGCCTACGCTGAGACCGGGCCCCTCCTCCCCGGATCGATCGCGTGACCGACGTCGCCGGGCACCTCGCGGCGGACACCGCGCGGGGACTCGCCGGCGGTCTCTCCGACGTCACGGTCGTCACCGCTCCGCGCGGACCGGGGCCTATATCCGCCGCCGCGGTTCGGGTGTGCGGGAAGGAGAGCTCGTCGTCGCCGAGGGCGTCCGGCTGACCGCCGCGCGCCTCGGCGCCATCGCGGCGGCCGGCGTCGGGACGGTCTCGGTGTCGCGTGCGCCGCGCGTGGCCGTGGTCTCGACGGGCTCGGAGCTGCGGCCCGCCGGCGAACCGCTCGTCGCGGGCAGGTCCCCGAGTCGAACAGTGTGCTGCTTTCTTTCGACCGGCGACTTTCTCTGAATTCGACGCCTCTCACGCGTGTGCGATGGTCGAAAAGGCCCCTCCCAGCGGTCGTTTGCTTGGCTGTCACGATTGGACGCGACACGCAATGACCAGTAGCTTTTGCGAAGCACGGCGTCGGCCGTCGTACGGGGAGAATGTGAAGACCACATATCGGGCAATGGCCATCATCGCGGCAGCCACGGCCGTCACGGCGGGTTTGTCAGGGTGCATTGATCAGGCCGCCCCGAATCCGACCGTCGAGCCGCTGCATTCGACGAGTTTTCCGTCGGTCGGTTATGGATTCTCGATCGCCGACGTCGTCGAGGGCCTCGATCAACCCACGGGCGTCGCTGTCTCGGCAGACGGTTCGCGACTCTTCGTGAGCGGCGGCAACGGTGCTGCATCGGGGATTGCGCGCCTCGACGACAAGACCGACGCGGTCGCATGGCTGGGTGCCGAACTCGGTGACCCCGGCCTCATCGCGACCTCTCCCGGGGGTGGCGTTTACGCCGTCGATCAGCACGATGACGATTTGCATGTGAGTGCCGACCAGGGTGAGACATGGACGTCCATCCCGGCCGCGACCGGCGGGTTCGCCGGTTCTCAGGCGGTTGCTGCGCGTGACGGCCTCGTCGTGGTGACCAACGGTGACGACGACTCCGTCTCGATCAGCGTCGACACCGGCGCCACATGGCGTCGTGTCGACGCGAGCACGGGTTCGTTCGCGGGAGTGGCGGGCGTCGCCATCGATGATGACGGTCGAATCCTTGTCGTCGATTCCCAGGACGGGGGGATCTCGACCAGCGCCGACCAGGGCACCACGTGGCAGAAGATCGATGGAGCGCAGACGGGGTTCACGTCTCCGCTCGCCATCGCGGTCGGGCCTCACGGTGAAATCGTGGTGACCGACCCCGGTGCCGGTGGCCTCGCACGGAGCGTCGATGGGGGTCAGACGTGGACCTCGACATCTGGTTTCGAGAATGCGTTCGGGGTGGCGATCGACGGCGAAGGACTGGTGTACGTCACCGACGACCAGTTCAGCCTGGTGAAGTTGGCAGCGGTCCCGGGTCCACCGCAGGACGTGACGGCGAGGTGGGGCGAGGAGCCGGGAAGTGTGACGGTGTCGTGGCGACCCAACGCCGTCACCGGCGGGGCCGCCGTCACGGAGCAGATGGTGTCCGTGTTGCTCGATCCGTCCGCTGATCAGGAGAAGAGTCTCGGATTCGTGCGCGAACGCGACAGGGACCTGAAGGATTCGGCCGAGCCCGAGGCCACTCCCTCCGCCCCCGTCGTGCAATGGGACTCCACCGTCGAACCCGATGTCGATGAGACCTCTGTGACGGGTATCACCCCAGGGATGGACGTCTTGGTGACGGTAACGGTGACGAACAGCGTCGGAGCCTCGGTGCCGACAAGCGTGCGACTGACGAGTACACCCGGTGGGGGAGATCGATGAGACGGATCGCGTCGACGATGGTGGCCGTCCTCATGGCTGCCGGGCTCGCCTTTTCGCTGGGGCTTCCCGCCCCCGCGTTCGCACAGGCGTGGTCGGCTGCCTCGACCACCGCCGGCGGTTCGAGCGCCTCTTCCCCCGCAACTCCCGCCCAGGAATGGTGGGCGAAGGGCACGGGGACCGGGTGGGACGAGAACTGCACGCAGAACGGGGTGCCGTGCTTCCCTCTCGCCAGCGCGCACGGCAGCGGAGGAAAACTCGGCACGGTGCTCGTCGGATACGGCGAGGATTATCTCGCGCCCACGCGAGACGTGATCGCCGCCGGGCGCGCTTCGACGAAGACCGGTTGGTATTTCCTCAACACGGCCGGCAGCTCAGAGTTCCTGGTCAAGACCGTCGCCGAGGGAAAGTGCCTCGGTGATTCGATGTGGGGTCCCGTTCGCACTCGTGGTGCATGCGACATCTCGGATGCCGACAACGCGTGGCACCTGATGAAGGTGCCCGGCCAGGAGGGGAAGTACCTTCTGCAGAATCGAGCCGGGTACTGCCTGCGGCTGGGAGTGACCATATGGGCGCATATCAAGCGGTGCGAGCAGAACAACGACGTGTTCTGGTTCCAGCCGATGTCGCGCACGCAGGCGAAACTCTGGGGTGAGCTGGCTCTCGGTTATGCCCAGACGACGTGCGCGGCCGATGCGAAGGCGGGCAAGCCCAGCTGCAGCTTCGTTCCCGACGATCCCACGTTCGAGAAGACACCCCCGGTTGCGCAAGCCAACGAGTGCAGCCCGAGCGACGTCATGGTCGGGTCCCCGGTGCGTGACACCGAGTACACCGTCTCGCTTTCGCGGGGGAGAACGTCGAGTTCGACAGAATCGAGCGAGAACAGCACGACGATCCAGGCGGGATACAAGACCGGGTTGAAGGACGTGTGGGAGGCCAACGTCTCCGTCAACTACGCGCGCAAATGGGGCTCGTCCGCGACATCGTCCAACACCGAGACGGTCACGGTCGGGCAGAAGGTCGTGGTTCCGGCGGGGAAGTTCGCCTGGACGTACTCGACGCCATCCGTGGGAGTCGTGCCCGGTACCTTCACCTACTTCATCGGATCGGATCTCCGGTGGTCCATGCACTCGGATCTTCCGGTGTCCGCCACCCCGAACACGGCGACGAATCGCACGCTCGCGTTTGGCGACCTCGTCGATTACAACCCGCGCACCTTCACGTGTCAGATGGGTACCGCGCTGCTGCCGATGCAGGAGCCGCGCATCGTCGGCTGGGACGAGGCGGTCGATGCGGCTCCGCGCGTCGGGCAGACCCTTCGCGTGGATCCGGGCGTGTGGTCGGTCAGCGGCAGCGTGGAGCCGAACGTGACGTACACGTACCAGTGGATGCGCGGCGATCAGTCGCTGTCGGATACGGGGCCCACCCACACCGTCACCGCCGGCGACCTGGGCAAGCAGTTGTGGGCGCGTGTGGTCGCCCGGTTCGCGACGAACATGCCGGGGCGGGCCCAGACGGTGAAGACCGAGCCGGTGCTCGCGGCTTTGCCTACACCCACGCCCACTGTGTCGGTCGCTCCGACCCCCGCGGCACCCCGCGAACCGGAAGTGACCATGAGTGCGGCGCCCACGGCAACGCCTCTCCCACAGCCCGACGTCGTCGAAGCGCCGACCGCGACGACGGTGACCGCGACGCCCCTCACTCCCCGGGCCGTGCCGGCGGGAGGACCCGCGTTCACCGTGGTCGTCCGATCGGACGATGCGGGATTCGCCGGGGAGCTGACGACGGTTCTCGTCGACCTCGAGGGCGCGGAGAGGACGATCGACACGGTGCCGCTCCTTGCGCGACCCGGCAAAGCGATCGCGACCACGACACTGTCATTGCCCGCGGACATCGATCCCGGGGAGTACACGTTCACCTTCCGGTTCGTTCCCACGACGGCGTCGCGCTGGGCCGAGAGCTCGGCTAGCCAGGTCATCGAGGTGACACGCGCCCCGTAAGGGCGATGGCCCCGCACCTACCCTGGAGACATGTCCGTCTCTCCCGTCGGCCCCATGATCGACGTCGCCGCGCACCTAGCCGCGGTGCTCTCCGCGGTCGCGCCGCTCGAGCCCGAGCGGCGGGTCGTGGCGGAGGCCCGCGGCCGGGTGCTGCGGCATCCTGTTCTCGCGAGAGTCGACGTGCCCGGATTCGACAGCTCCGCGATGGATGGCTTCGCGGTCCGCGAGCTCGGCGCCCTCCCCGCCACGTTGCGGGTGGTCGCCGACCTCCCCGCGGGAACCGAGGACGATCCGAGGATGGATGCCGGCGAAGCCGCGCGCATCATGACGGGTGCGCCCGTGCCGACCGATGCCACCGCGGTGGTCCCGTTCGAAGACACGGAGCGGGGCCTGTCGGGTGGCCTCGGAGACGTCACCGTGCTCGCCGCTCCGCGCGGCCCGGGAGCCCATATCCGTCGTCGTGGCTCGGACGTGCGGGAGGGAGAGCTCGTCGTCGCGGAGGGCGTCCGGCTGACCGCCGCGCGCCTCGGCGCGATCGCGGCGGCGGGTGTCGGAACGGTGTCGGTGTCGCGCGCGCCCCGCGTGGCGGTCGTGTCGACGGGCTCGGAGTTGCAGCCCGCCGGTGAACCGCTCCGCCGGGGGCAGATTCCCGAGTCGAACAGTGTGCTGCTCGCCGGCCTGGCGGAGGAGTCCGGAGCCGAGATCGTGCTGCGCACGAGCGTGGGCGACGAGGGCGACGGACCGCGCGCCGCCATCGTCGCCGCCGAAGCCGCTGGCGCCGACATCGTCGTGTTCTCCGGCGGGGTGAGCGCGGGGGCGTACGAGGTGGTCAAGAACACCCTGGGCGATCTCATGCGCTTCGATCGTGTGCGCATGCAGCCGGGCAAACCGCAGGGGTTCGGGCGCACTCCCGGCGGCACTCTGCTGTTCGGGCTGCCCGGCAACCCCGTGAGCGCCGCGGTGTCGTTCGAGCTGTTCGTGCGTCCCGCGCTTCGCGCCCTCGAGGGCGACGCCGACCTCGGCCGCGAGACCCTCCGCGTCGCGCTCGCCGCCGGTCGTCGCGCCCGACCCGAGCGCGTGCAGTACGTGCCGGTGCGCCTCGACCGCTCCGACCCCGCTCGCTGGACGGCCTCGCCTACCGCGCACGGAACCCGTGGCCTCGGCGACGCCGACGGCCTCGCGGTCATCCCGCCGAGCGAGCGCGATCTCGAGATCGGCGACCTCGTGACGGTGACCCGGTGGTGACGGACCCGGCGGTGACGGACCCCGCGGTGAACGGCCCGGCGGCGACGGGCCCGACGGTGACGGTCGACGCGATCCTGCTGGCCGGGGGCCGCGCGTCGCGCGTCGACGGGGCCGCCAAGCCCCTCTTCGAGGTGAACGGCCGCACGCTGTTGCGCGCCGGCGTCGACGCGGTCCGCTCCGGCGGCGCGGCGAGGATCGTGGTCGTCGGCCCGCGGCTCGACGACACCCTCGCCGTCACCTGGGTGCGCGAGGATCCGCCCTTCGGCGGCCCGGTCGCGGCCCTCATCGCGGCCCTCCCGCACGTGGACGCCGACGAGGTTCTCGTTCTCGCCTGCGACCTGCCGACGGCGGGTCCGGCGGTGGCCGCTCTATCCGATCCGCTCCCGACGGGTGTCGACGGAGCGTGCCTCGACGACGGTCGGCGTCAGTGGCTCATCGGCCGGTACCGGACCGCGGTGTTGCGGGCGGCGGCATCCGGTCTGCCCGACCGGGGACGGGATGCCGCGGTGCGCGCGTTGCTCGGCGCGCTCCGCATCGAGGCGGTCGCCGTCGACCCTTCCCTGACACGCGACGTCGACACGTGGGACGATCTTCGAGCAGCCCGAGGAGGAGCCATGACCGAATCCCGCACCCTGCCGCCCGAGGCCCTGAACGACTGGAGCGCCGCTCTCGCGGAGCGCTTCGGCCTGACCGAGGGCGACATCCCGATCTCGCTGATCCTCGACCTCGCCCGCGAGGTCGCGAACGGCGTGGCCCGCCCCGCGGCGCCGCTGAGCGCGTTCGTCGCGGGGCTCGTCGCGGGTCGCGCCGGCGGCTCGCCCGCCGACACCGAGGCCGCGGTCGCGGCGGTGGTCGAGATGGCCCGCGGGTGGGAGAACCGCTGAGGCGCTGGACCCGCCCGATCTTCGGCGAGGGCCGTGACAGAGGCGCGTTTACGCTGGAACGATGCACCGACCCGACTCTCCTTCCCCTGCGCGGGTTCGGATGGTCGCCGCCGGGCTCCTCGCCCTCGCGCTCTTCTTCGCCCTGTACCTCTTCTTCAACCTGACGGTCGCCGGTCAGTCCCTCGAGAACGGGTGGGCGTGGAAGTACGAGGTCTTCGACACGGTCGGTTACTGGTTCCGGCAGCATGATCTGCCGCCTCTCTCGCACGACCGCGACACGATCATGGGCGGGACGCTCGTCGCCGCCGTTCTCGCCTTATCTCGACGGCTGTGGCGTCGAGCGGCCTGGGTCGCGGTAGCGACACCCGGTGCCGTCTTGGCATCCGAGGGGTTCAAGACCGTCTTCGATCGCCCCCTGCTCGTCGATTCCCGAGACGACGCCGTCAGCTACCCAAGCGGCCACGCCGTGATCGCCCTGGCGGTGTCCGCGGCCCTTCTCCTCGTCGTTCCGAGGAGCTGGCAGCGGTGGGTCGTCCCCGTCGTCGGGGTGTGGATGGCGCTCGCCGCCTCGACGATCATCGTGATCGGTGACCACCGGCCCAGCGAGATCGTCGGTGCCGCGCTGCTCACGATCGCGGTGTTCCTGCTGACCGGTGCCGTGGCGTACCTCGGTGCTGCTCCTCGTCCCGAGTCGGTGCGCACGTCCCGCACGCGGGGGGAGGACGAGCTTCCGGCGGGTGGCGCCACCAGAACGTGGATACCGATCGCTCTGATCGCGGCGATCGTCGCTACGGGCCTCGCCGCCGCGTGGGGCGCCCTTCCCTGGGTGACCGTCATCGACGGCCTGGCCGGAGCCGCGGCGTCGCTGATGATCCTCGGCACCGCGACTGTCACCCGGTCGTGGCTCGGCGAACCGCGGCTGCTCGCGCGGGAGCCCGTCACCGCACCAGCGGGCTGAAATACTCCGCGACCTCCGGCTCCACGAACGGATCGCGCATGAGCTCCACGACCGGCTGGTACCAGTGGGCGACGCAGAACGAATTGAGACGGCCGAGCGTTACGAGGTCGTCGACCGTGAGCCCCTCTCCGTCGATCAGCCGGCGGAGCGCTTCCGCCGCGCGCGAGAAGTGCAGCATCGCGCGCGCGTTGTGTTCGCGCTCGCGTGACGGCTCCGTCCACGACCGCAGCGGCTCGCCGGGCCGCTGGTTCGGCGACCACGTGTACATCTTCCCGCCGTCGCCGTCCCCCATCCGGGCAGCCTAGCCAGGGTCGTCGCGGTCAGCGACCCCCCCCGTACTCGCCCGGGGGCCTCGCCCGCCGACACCGAGTCCGCGGTCGTGGCAGTGGTCGAGATGGTCCGCGGATGAAAGAGCCGCTGAGCCGCTAGCCTCGCCCGATCACGTCGACGGCGAGGCCTCCGGATGCCGTCTGCAGCCGCGCGTCGTTCGTCCAGAACGCTGTGCAGCCCGCCTGTCGGGTGATCCCGAGATGAAGGGCGTCCGCCGTCGAGAGACCCCGATGGCGGGCGCGGAGCAACGCCGCGTCGAGGTAGGCGTCCGGCTCCGCGGGCAGCAGCGTGAAGGTGTCGAAAGCGCTCCACATGCGCAGCTGTGCTTCGGTGTCGGCATCTCGTATCGGCCCGACGAGACACTCGAGAATCGCCAGTGGACTCGTTGCGACCGTCGCCTCCGCGGTGGCGAGCGCGCGACGCGCCCGGTCGCCGATGCGGTCGTCGCGCTCGACGGCGTAGATCACCAGGCAACTGTCGACGTAGATCACGCCCCCGCAGCCCGGTTCTCGGCGACGATCGCCTCGATCTCGTCGACCGGTCTGGCGTGCTCGGGTGCCAGGGGATGCTCGTGAAGCCACCTCGCGAAGGCGTTTCGCGGACGTGGCGCGGCGTCATCGATCGGTACCAGCCGGGCGACAGGGACGCCGCGGCGGGCGATCGTCACCTCGATCCCCGACTCGGCCTCGGCGATGAGCTTCGACAGATTGTTCCGCGCGTCGAGGACGTTGTACATCATGCAGGCAACCTAGCCAGGAAGGTGGCGAGATCGAGGCGGGTGCGTTCGGCTTTCACCTCTTAGCCGGAGCGATTTCGCCCGAACCGTGCGATTCACCGGCCCACGTACTCGCCGCGGGGTCGCAGGCGCATCGGCCGCTCCGCGTACTCCGCGCGAATGTGCGCGATCCAGCCCGCGAGGCGTCCCAGGACGAAGATCGTGCTCGCGGCGTCGTCGGGGAGACGGGCTCCGGATGCCAGTGCGGCCAGCGCGAGATCGACGTTGGGCCGCAGCCGCGTGCGGTCGGCGACGACCTCGTCGAGGCGGCGCACGGCATCCATCGTCGCCTCTCCGTCGGGAAGGCGCGCGACGAACGAGAACAGAGCGTCGGCCCGGTCGTCGATCCCGGGATACAGCGGGTGCCCGAAGCCCGGGATGCCGTTGCCGTCCTGCAGCGCCTCGGTCAGCGCCCGCTCGGGGTCGAGGCCCCGCCGCACGCGCGCGAACAGGCGCGCCGTGCGCGCCGCCGCCGAGATGTGCAGCGGGGAGTCGGCGGCACCGAGGGCCGCGCTCACGGCGGCGTACCCGTCGGCACGCGCCGACGCGGCCACGCGCGCGGCGAAGGTCGACACCGCCAGGTCGTGATCGATGAGCAGGATCAGGGCCGCGTTGACGGCGGCGATGGTGGCGTCGTCGGGCGGCCTTCTCCACACGGTCACGAGAGAGCGGGCGGGATCGGGGTGCGGGTCGCCGCCGAGGGCGACGGGCAGGCCCGTGAGCAGGGTCCAGCCGATGCGGTGGAGTGTGGCCGGGGAGGCGTCGTGACGCAGGGGATCGTCGGCGGCGAAGCCGGTGAGCGCCGCGCGGAGCCGGTCCATGGCGCCCGCGAGCGGGGGGAGTGCCGCGACCATCTCGCGTGCGCTGCCGATCGCGGGGTCGGGGGCGTCGACGCGCTCGGACTCCCAGATCCCCTCCACGATCTCCGTGAACGGACGGTCGGTGAGATCGCGGGCGCGGCGTCCGCGGTAGAGCAGCTCGCCGTCCTCGATGTCGGCGATGTCGGTGTGCACGACGGCGAGCGGCATCCCGGTGGTCGGGTGGTCGACCGCGGGCGCGGGGCGACGGCGCGTCCCCGCGAACGCTTCGACCTCGAGCGCATCGAAGGTCGACCCGTGTGCGTCGCGATCTCGGCGGAGCAGCCCGCGTGAGACGTACGCGTACACCGTCTGCGGCTTCACGCCGAGACGGGCGGCGACCTGGGCGGCCGTGAGGCGGGGGAGCGGGGATGCCATATTGATCCGATCAACGTTGACGCTTTCGCCGTCATGTTCGCACACTGGGCGCATGAACGACCTGATCGATGTCCCCCGGGGACTGAACGGCGTCGTCGCCGCCGAGACCGCCATCAGCGACGTCGACGGCGAAGCCGGCGTATACCACTACCGCGGCTACTCGGCCACCGAGCTGGCCCGCACGCGATCGTTCGAGGACGTCTGGCACCTGCTCGTCGTGGGGGAACTCCCCGACCCCGACGCCGCCGATGTCTTCGCCGCGCGCATCGCGGCCACCCGGTCGGACCCCCGGATGCCGGATCTGCTCGCCGCGGTGGCGGCACGCACCGATCAGCCGCTGGCGCGCCTGCGCGCGGTGTGGACGCTCGCGGCATCCGTTCGTCGTTCGTCCGCCCTCTACGACCTCGGCGAGGAAGAGCGGCTCGACGAGGCGATCGCCTTCGCCGCGATGGCACCCGCCGCTCTCGTCGGCGGAGGATCGGGCAGCCGGGGTGGCGTGGTCGCCGAGTACCTCGAGCGGGTCACCGGAGTCGCCCCCGATCCCGCGCACGAGCGCGCGCTGTCGGCGTACCTCATCGCGGCGATGGACCACGGTTTCAACGCCTCGACGTTCACGGCCCGGGTCATCGCGTCGACGGGGGCCGACATGGCATCCTGTCTCACCGGCGCCGTCGGCGCCCTGTCGGGACCGTTGCACGGGGGAGCACCGGCGCGGGCGCTCGAGAGCCTCGATCGCGCGGGGGCCGACCCGGCGAGCTGGATCGCCGGAGAACTCGCCGCGGGACGCCGTCTGATGGGGTTCGGGCACGCGGTCTACCGGACGGCCGATCCGCGATCCGAGCTGCTGCGCGAGGTCGCGCTGGGTCTGGGTGGAGAGCGCGTCGCGCAGGCGCTGGCGTTCCAGGAGGAGGCGGAGCGGCAGTTGGCCGAGTACCGCCCCGACCGTCCCCTGCACGCGAACGTCGAGTTCTTCGCGGCCGTGGTCATGGAGCACTGCGGGATCCCGCGCGAGCTGTTCACCCCCACCTTCGCGCTCGCGCGCACGATCGGGTGGACGGCGCACGTGCGCGAGCAGGCGCGCGACACGAAGATCATCCGGCCATCGGCACGGTACGTGGGGCCCTCCCTCGGGGCGCGGGCGGGCCTCTGAGCCGACTCATCGCGTTCTCTGGTCGAACTCCTCAGTGCCCGTTGCGCGGCGGGGCCGAACCGTTCCCGGATCCTTCACCTCGGGGTGGAACCGTCACGTCCGGCGCGCCGTCCCGGCGTCGCCGGCCCTTCGACCCCCACCCCTGAGGACGACCGTGAATTCCCGCCCCCGCCGCGCGCCATCCGCGCGCCTGCTCTCTGCCGCTCTCGTCGCGACCGCGACCCTCGGCACCCTCGGCTTCGGCGCCACCTCCGCGCAGGCCGCCACCGACCCCACGCTGCAGCCCGCGCTCACCGCGCAGGATCACGCGATCACCGACGTCCCCGGCCTCGTGAACGGTCGCGAGCTCGGCTCGTTCACGGGCGCCGGAGGGCAGTCCGTGAACACTCCGCGACTGCTGCGGACCGAGTCGCTCGACAAGCTCACCGCCGGCGGTGCGCAGACCCTGGCCGACAAGTATCACGTCGACCTCGTGATCGACCTCCGCACCCCCGCCCAGGTCGCCGCCAAGCCCGACGTCGCGATCCCCGGAGCGCAGAGCGTGAACATCTCGATGTTCGGCAGCGACGGCAACTACAGCGACGACACCGCGATGTACCACGACCTCGTCGACAAGGGATACGAGAGCCCGTCGTCGCGCGGCGTCATGATCGACGCCTACGCGCAGATCCTCGAGCTGCTCTCCACGCACACCTCGGGCTCCGTCCTCATCCACTGCTCGCACGGAATGGACCGCACCGGCACGGTGATGGACCTGCTGTACCGCATCCTCGGCGTCGGCAGCTCCGACATCCTCCACGACTACCTGCTGTCGAACACGCAGCTCGGGGTCACGTGGGCGACACCCGACCTCCTGCAGGGCACCTTCGAGGCCGACATCGCGAAGAAGTACGGCGGGCTCGACGCCTACATCTCGAAGACCGTCGGCGTGACCGCCGACGAGGCGGCCGCCCTCCGCACGCGCTTCCTCATCTCGAACGACGCCACCGCGTCGGCGATCCGCGTCGGGGGAGTCGACGTGCCCCTCGACGCGGCGGCCGGCGCCGGGGGTGCGACCGTGACGGCGCCGATCGCCGCGCTCGCGGCATCCGACGTCCAGGTGACGACCTCGAGTGCCGCCGCGACCTCGACGGTCACCGTCTCGGGACAGAGCGCCACGGTCCTCATCACGGCGCAGGACGGCACGACGACGAAGAGCTACACCCTCTCGGTGGCCGCCCCGGCCATCACCCTCGCCGCGGGGACGGACCTCGTGGCCGGCTCGACCGTGCACCTCACCGGGGCGGGATTCACCGCCGGGGCGTCGTACGACGTCGTCGTGCACTCGACCCCGACGGTCATCGGCCGCGTGACCGCCACCGCCGACGGCTCGATCTCGGCCGACGTCACCCTGCCCGCCTCGCTCGCCACCGGTGCGCACACGCTGTTCGTGGCCGACGCGCAGGGCAATGCGGTCAGCGCGGCGCTGCCCATCACGGTCGGCGCCGCGACGACCGGCGCGAGCGCGGCGGCCGGCCCCTCGGTCGCGACGGGCGGGACCCTGCTCGCGCAGCCTGCTCCGTGGCCGGGGATCGCGCTGGGGTCTCTCGGGACGATGCTGCTCGCGGCGGTGGTCGTCGTGCGCGTCGCCCGGGCACGTCGGGCCCGCTGAATGAGGACCCTACGGCGGTGGCGGCGGGGGGACATCCTCGCCGCCACCGCGGTGGTCGTGGCGCTGGGGCTGATCGCCGGGGGATTCGTCCTGTCGCAGACGCCCGGGATGCCGTCGGTCGAGGCCGAGGTCGCCACCGCGCCGCGCGACCTGGCGGGAAACCCCGTGCAGATCGACGGGCCGACGCCCGCGCCGAGCGCGTCGGCCACGCCGGACGGCGTCGGTCGTATCTCGGCGCCGTCCGTGGGACTCGACGTGCCCCTCGGCGCGGTGAACGTGGTGGACGACGTGCTGGAACCGCCCGGATTCACGTCGGCGTACTGGGTGCGCAATCTCGGTGTCGCGCCGGCCGATGCGGCATCCGGGACCGTCTTCGTCGTGATGCACTCGCTGCGGGGCGGCGGCGTCGGCCCGGGCAACGCGCTCATCGACGTGGACCGGGGCCGCGCGCGCATCGCGGTCGGTGCCGACATCACCGTCGCGGGCGTCGACTACCGCGTCGATCGGACCGAGGCCCTCGACAAGACCGCCATCGGGGGCGACGCCGACGTGTGGGCGGACACCCCCGGGCGTCTCGTGGTCATCACGTGCCTGCAGCGACCGGACGGGAAGCCGTCGACCGAGAACATGGTCGTGGAGGCATCGCGGGTGGCGTGAGGTGCGGGGGATCCTCGTGTGGGGCGGGGCGGGCCGTCAGGCGGAGCCGGCCGAGGCCGTGAGGCGGGGTCGTCACGGACCCTCGTGCGGAGTCGGTGGGTGACTCGCCGGCGCGCGCGGGCTCGGGGCGGCGTGTCGAGGTCGGACTCCGCGGGACGGCTCGGCCGCGGTCGAGCGGGACGCGGCGGCACTCGGCGCTTTCTCGGCCACGGGGCGCTCAGCGTCGAGCGGTCGACATCGTCTTCTCGAAGCGGAACATGCGGTCGGGGCCGCCGTCGTGCTCGCCGCCGTGCTTTCCCCCACGGGCGTCGCGATGCGCGGGCCGGTGCCCCGGGTGGAAGAACTCGACGGCATGGAAGCCGCAGCGGTTGATGTAGAAGTGGATGTTGCGCTGGTCGAAGTACGGGGTCTCGGTCTCCCACACCTCGGTGTCGGGGTAGCGGGCTTCGATGGCTTCCCACGCGCGCGAGCCGATGCCGCCCCCGTGATGGCCGGCGTCGACGAAGAACAGCTCCAGGCTGCGGCGACCCTCGTCCACGGCACGGACTGCCGCGCCGCCGATGACCAGGCCGTCGCGGACGATCTGCAGCGCCTCCGTGCCCGGAGCATCGAGCTCCTCCTGCATCTCGTCGGCCTTCGGGATCGGCTGCTCGCCGGGTTGGAGTCCGGCATCGCGGACTCCCGCGGCGAAGGCGGCCTCCATACGGGCGAGCCACGCGGGGCGGTCGGCGCTCGCGAGCGGGACGAGATCGATGCGCGGGGCGGGGGTGAGCGACGTCATGTCTCCCTTTCGTCTGCCGTGAGGCGGGTGCCCGAGCGGGCCCCCGGTCGGATGGTGCTCGACCGCCGTCAGGACAGTGCCGCCTGCGACAGTTCCCCGGCCAATCCGAGCAGAAGCAGGATCGTCACGAGGCCCGAGACCAGCAGAAGACCGGGATGCGCGAGACCGACGATGACACGGCGCGTCCTCGGCAGCTCGGCGAGCAGTGAATCGGGGATGCGGTGACGAGAGGGGATGGCCGCCCAGCCCCGCAGGCGCGCCAGGTAGCTCACACACCGCAGGATCAGTGCAGCCCAGAGGACGACCACGACGAAAGGAAGGATGAACGCCAAGATGTCCCCTGCCTCGTCCCAGGCGCCTTGCGGATCGGTTCCGGCATCGGCCGTGAGCTGCACAGCCACCGCCGCCCCGAGCACCACGGAGCCCATCCACAGCACGATCGCGCTCATGAGGCCGAGGAACCGCGAGAAGAAGTGCCCCAGGATCGATTCCTCGTACTCGAGGTGCGACCGAGGGGTCTGCGAGAGCACGAGGAGGGCCGCGAACAGCGCCGGAGCGGCGGCGATCAGGGAAATCGGGACGCGCACGGAGTGCGGGGCACGCGCCACATCGAGGACGATCAGGATGATCGCCAGCGCGCCGAACCAGATCCACCCGGTGGCCGTCGGGTGGTTCGTCACGAACTCGGGATGAACGGGCTCGAGGCGGCGTCCCGACCGTTCGAGGAGCCGCTGACCGCGTACGCCGGGACCGGATGCCATCAGCGCTGCCTCCTCCACGTGCACGCCGGTGCACGTTCCGCCGCCAGCCACAGTACCTCGACGAGGTGCGACGATCTTTCCGCAGTTCCTCGCCGCCCCGGCGACCGGTTTCATGCGGGATGTCGGAGCGGCGGTCGGCGTGAGGCGTGAAGTCGGGGTCGGCTCGAGGCGGAGGGGACGGCTATTCGAACACGACCGTCCACGACACCGCTCGGGGCCACAGCGCGTAGCGCGGCAGCACGTCCGGACCGCATGCGCGCGAGCCGAGGCCGTGCTGAGCCGCGTCGAGGTAGAGCCAGAGGCCGCTCGACGGCGGGAGCTCGTGCGCGTGGGCGACGCCGGTGCGCTCCTGGGCGGTGTGGCGATCGAGCTGGAAGCCCGGCAGACCGGTCGAACCCGAGGCGACCGCCCGCAGGTGCAACGGGCCGAGGTCGAGGGCGCGCAGACCCGGACGATGGCCGGTCTCCTGCGGGCGGCCGTAGGCGACCCCGAGCGAATCGACATCCGCCTCGAAGCGGCCGACGTACGCGGCCTCAGCGCTGTCGGCGTACGACTCTGCAGGTCCCGTGCCGAACCAGTGCGCCCGTTCCGCGGCGAGGGCCGACGACAACCCGAAGCGCGCGCCGACGCGCGGCCACGTGCAGTCCCAGGGTCCGAAGGGGCGGATGTCGGTGTGCAGCCGCAGCCCATCGCCGTCGAGTCGCCACGAGAATGTGGTCTCGATGCCCTGCGCGCTGTGAGCGGCCATCGACCGCACTCGCTGCACGAGACCGTCGTGGGTGCGTTCCACCGACAGCACCCGGTGCTGCAGACGATCGAGGCCGCGCTCGAGCCAGCGGACGGATGACGCGGGGGTGTCCTCGTCGCCCCGCCCGTGGGTCAGGGCCGGGTCTGCCGTCTCGTACGAGCCCTGTCCGTCGAGCTGGTCGTTCTCGGTGGGGGCACGCCAGAGCTCGGGCAGCGGCCCCGAGACCTCGATGTCCCGCCACCGCGCGATCCGCCCGCGGCGATCGAACACCGCGTCGCCGAGGGCGTCGCCGCGCCATCCGCCGGTCGCGGCGCGTACCGGGCGCGGAGCGGGGGCATGCCGTTGCACCTGCGCGCGCGACACGATGTGGCCCGCCGGGGCCCACACGGACTCCTCGCGCAGCGCGGCCTCAAGGGTCACCCAGCGCTCCGTCGTGGCATCCGGGATCTCGGGCACCTCGACGACGCCCTCGGCTCCCGGCGCGAGGGCGGGCAGATCGAGCGCGCCCGAGGCGACACGGATACCGTCGTCTTCGACGCGCCAGCGCAGCTCGAGGTGCGCGGTGTCGAGCGTGTGCTGCCGGTTGCGCACGCGCCATGACCCGGCGTCGAGGTGCTCGAGCGTCACGGGCGCCCAGACCGCGGCGAGCTCGCCGAGGCCCGGGGAGGGAGTGCCGTCCGAGAGTACGAGGCCGTCCATCAGGTAGACGCCGTCGTGCACGGGCTCGCCGAAGTCGCCGCCGTAGGCGAAGAACTCGGTGCCGTCGTCGGTGCGGGCGCGGATTCCGTGATCTCGCCATTCCCACACGAAACCGCCGTGCAGGCGCGGGTACGTCTCGACCATGCGCTCGTAATCGGCGAGAGAGCCCGGGCCGTTTCCCATCGCGTGCGCGAACTCGCACAGGACGAAGGGCTTCGCCCGCTGCCGGGCTCCCTCGGCGGGGCCGATCTCGTGCACCGCCATCGTCTGGTCTCCGCAGACCGACGCGATCTCCTCGAGCGTCGGGTACATGCGCGAGTACACGTCGGTGTACGCCCCGCCGTAGTCGCCCTCGTAGTGGATCGGGCGGGAGTCGTCGCGCTCGCGGATCCAGCCGGCCATCTCGGCGAGGTTGCGTCCGGTGCCCGACTCATTGCCGAGCGACCACATCACCACACTCGCGTGGTTCTTGTCGCGCTCGACCGTGCGGCGGGCGCGGTCGAGGCACGCGGCGCGCCACGCGGGGTCGTCGGCGGGGTTCCCGGTCCACTCGACGTCCCAGAACCCGTGCGTCTCGAGGTCGCACTCGAGCACGACCCAGAAGCCCAGCTCGTCGGCCAACTCGAGCACCCGCGGGTGCGGGGGCTGATGCGCGGTGCGGATGGCGGTGATGTTGTGCCGGCGCATGAGCGCGAGCTCGCCGCGCACGTAGTCCTCGTCGAAGACGCGGCCGCGATCGGGGTCGGTCTCGTGGCGGTTCACGCCGCGGAAGATCAGGGGTCTCCCGTCGGCGAGCAGACGGTCGCCGATGACCTCGATGCGGCGGAAGCCGACGCGCAGGCGGACGTTCTCGGCATCCGTCGACACTTCCACGTCGTACAGACGGGGCGTCTCGGCCGTCCACGCCTCGACCGTGTCGATCGTCAGCGGGACCACCTCCGACGGCGCCGTCCAGGTCTGGTCGATGCCGAGCTCGGGCACACGCACCGAGACGGGCCAGCCGCCGAGGGGACGCACGTCGAGCGTGCCCGCGCCCGTCTCGGGGTCGCGGTCGCCGCGGACGAAGACGTCGTCGAGGCCGTTCGCGGGGCGCCCCTGCAGCGAGACGCTGCGGAAGATTCCGGGCAGCCACCACTGGTCCTGGTCCTCGAGGTAGCTGGCGGCCGACCACTGGTGCACGCGTACGGCGAGCACGTTCTCGCCGTCGACGAGGTGGCCGGTGACGTCGAACTCGGTCATCAGTCGGCTGCCGGTGAACCAGCCGATCTCGGTGCCGTTCAGCCACACCGTCGCGAGCGACTCGACGCCCTCGAAGCGCAGCAGCGTGCGCCCTCCGGGGCAGAACGAGGGGTGCCACTCGAACACGCGTCGGTGATCGCCCGTCGGGTTGGCGTCCGGCACGTGCGGCGGGTCCAGGGGGAACGGGTATCGGATGTTCGTGTACGTGGGGTGCCCGTGGCCGTGCAGGCCCCAATGCGAGGGGACGGGGATGCGGTCCCACGCCGACACGTCGGCGTCGACGGCGGCGAACGGGGGAGGGCCGTCGACGTCGTCGCCCGGATCGGCGTCGTGCAGGCGGAAGGCCCACACGCCGTCGAGGCTCTGCGCGGGCGCGTCGGAGCGCAGCCAGGCGCGCGGAGCGAGACGGGTGTCGGATCCGGGTGCGGAGTCGCCGAGGTGCGTCATCGGTCCTCTCGGAGGGCGTCGAGGTCGGCCACGACGGTGACGTCGGGATGCCGCTGCAGGAAGGAGGCGGGATTGTCGGCTGTCACGGGGCCGAGAAGAGCAGAGCGGAGGGCGGCGGCCTTGGCGGCACCGGAGGCGACGAGAACGATCCGGCGGGCCGACAGGATCGTCGCCACGCCTTGCGTCATCGCGTGCGTGGGGACCTGCGCGAGGTCGCCGTCGAAGTGCTCGACGTTCGCGCGCCGGGTGCTCTCGTCGAGCTCCACGACGCGCGTGCGGGTCTCGGCATCCGACCCCGGTTCGTTGAAGCCGATGTGTCCGTTGCGGCCGATCCCCACGATCTGCAGGTCGACGCCGCCTGCCTCGGCGATCGCGCGCTCGTACGCCTCCGCATCAGCGGACGAGGAACCGCTCGGCACCCGGACACGGTCGTTCGGGATGCCGAGGGGCTCGGCGATCACGGACCGCACGTAGGCCGCGTAGGAGCGGGGGTCGGAGGCGTCGAGGCCGACGTACTCGTCGAGGGCGAAGAGGCGGAGGCGTTCGGTGGCGAACCCCTCGGTGGCCCCCGGTCCCTTCGACAGGCTCAGGAACCTCTCGCGGCGACGGATGAGGGCGGCGTACAGCGCCAGCGGAGAGGAGCCGGTGGCCACCCCCAGCACGCCGTCGGACGGAACGGTCGCGACGACGTCGGCAGCCACCTCGCCGATCTCCTCCGTCGCGCAGACGATGACGCGGGTGGTCGGCGAGACCGGCGCGAAGGCCAGGGCCTGTGCGCTCACTTGATCGCACCCTTGGCGATGTCGCCGATGAACTGGCGCGCGCCGATGAGGAACACGATGAGCAACGGCAGCACGGCCAGCAGCGCACCGGCCATGACCATGCCGTAGTCCTGTCCGAAGGCGGTGTTCAGCTGGGCCATCGCGACCTGGAGGGTGACCTGGTTGGGGTTGGTCATGACGACCAGCGGCCAGAGGTAGTCGTTCCACGCGGCGATGAAGGTGAAGATGCCGAGGAAGCCGAGACCGGGGCGGATGAGCGGCAGGCACACCGTGAACCACTGGCGGAAGAAGCCCGCGCCGTCGAGCACGCTGGCATCCATCAGCTCATCCGGGATCGACGACACCATGTACTGGCGCAGCCAGAAGATGCCGAACGCGTTGGCCGCGGCGGGCACGATGAGCGCCTGCAGGTGACCGACCCAGCCGAGGTTGACCATCGTGATGAACTGCGGGATGACCGACAGCTGCATCGGCAGCATGAAGGTGACGAGGGTGATCGTGAAGAGTGTCCGACGCAGGGGGAACTCGAACTTCGCGAAGGCGAAGGCGGCGAGCGAGTCGAACACCAGCACGAGGAAGGTCACGCTGCAGGCGACGATGATCGTGTTCATCAGCGAGCCGGCGAAGTCGATGCGGGAGAACACCGCGCCGATGTTGTCGAACAGGCGGGGACCCGGGATGAACGTCGGGGGCGTCGTGTAGATGTCGCTCGTGGAGTTGCTGGCCATGACGACCAGCCAGTACAGCGGGAAGAGCGAGACGAACGCGCCGGCGGTCAACACACCGTAGAGAAGGACGCGGCCGGGGGTCGCCTTGCGGCGACGGCGCAGCGGGACGCCGGCGGTGGTGATGTGCTCGGTGACCGTGGCGGGCGGAGGAGTCGTGACGGTCATGCGCGGGCCTTCTCTTCCTTCTTCCCGGCGGTGAAGCGCCAGCTGATGATGGTGAAGATCACGACGATGAGGAACACGCCCCATGCGATCGCCGCGCCGTAGCCGAAGCGGTTGTAGCTGAAGGCCTGCTGGTAGAAATACAGGACCATGGTCAGACCGCCCTGGCCCGCGCCGCCGCTGTTGGGGTTGGTCGTGCTCGAGCTCGCGGTGAGCACCTGGGCTTCGGTGAAGCTCTGCATGCCCGTGACGGTCGAGACGACCAGCACGAAGATGATCGTCGGGCGCAGGAGCGGCAGCGTGATCGAGAAGAAGCTGCGGATGGGGCCGGCGCCGTCGAGCTTGGCGGCCTCGTAGACCTCGCCGCCGATCGACTGCATGCCGGCGAGGAAGATGATCGCGTTGTACCCGGTCCACTGGTAGGTGATGAGGATCGAGATCGTGAGCTGGATGCCGAAGGGCGTCGACAGCCACTGCACCCCGGGCAGCCCCAGGGCGTGCAGGAAGGAGTTGGCGAGGCCGAAGTTCTCACCGAAGATCGAGCCGAAGAGCACAGCCATCGCCACGACCGAGGTGATGTTCGGCACGAAGTAGGCGATGCGGAACGCCGTGCTGAAGCGCACGGCGTTGTTGAGCATCGCGGCGACGGCGATCGCGATCGCGAGCATCGGGAACGTCGACAGCGCGAAGATCACGAAGGTGTTGCGCACCGACAGCCAGAATGTGGGGTCGGAGAAGAGGCGCGTGTAGTTGTCGATGCCCGTCCACTGCGCCGCTCCCAGCCCGTTCCAGTCCTGGAACGACAGGACGAGCGAGTACAGCGTGGGGAAGAGACCGAAGCCGAGGAACAGCAGGAAGAAGGGCGCGACCGCGACGTACATCGGCCAGTGCCGGATCAGGCCCCGGCCCCGGGGGCGCGCGCTGGGGCGCACCCCCGAGGCCGTCATGACGCGCGTGGCGGATGTCACTTAGAGCGCTCCCACACCTGCTGGGCGGCGGCGAGGGCATCGTTCCACGCCTGCTGCGGGTCCTTGCCCTGCGACTGCACGTTGGCGAGCTCGGTGATGAAGGGGGCCTGGAGCTCGTTGTCGATCGGGCTGGTGTAGCTGATCGGCATGTTCGCGGAGGCCGCCCTGAACACGTCGGTGGTCACCTGGCCGCCGAAGAACGCGTCGGGCTGCTGCAGGGCCGGCTCGCTGAGCGCGGCGGTCGACGAGGGGAAGTTACCGACCTCGGTGTACGTGGTCGCCTGGTTCTCGGCATCCAGGAGGTAGTTCACGATCTTGATCGCTTCGTCCTTGTTGCCGGTGGACGCGGGGATCGTGAGGAACGATCCGCCGACGTTGGCGGGACCGCCGGGCATCGCGGTGACGTTCCACTTACCCGAGGTGTCGGGGGCGTTGCTCTTCAGGTCGCCCTGGTACCAGGCGGCGCCGAGGAGGGTCGGCAGCGTGCCGTTGTTGACGGCGGCGGCCCAGTCGGGGCTGCCGTCCTGGATGCCGGCGACGAGGCCGCGCTGGTTTGCCTCGATCGCGGTGTCCCATGCCTTCTTGACCTGGGCGCTGTCGCCGAGGAACTCGCCGTCCTTCGACACCATCTTCGTCTCGCCCTGGCCCATGACCTTGGTGAAGACGTCTTCGAGCGACACCTCGAGGTATGCGCCGGTGGCGGCCTTGAGCTTCTCGCCGAAGGCGAAGTAGTCGTCCCATGTCTTGGTGGCGGCGGCGACGGCGGCCGGATCCGTGGGAAGTCCCGCGGCAGCCAGCACGTCGGTGCGGTAGTAGAGAGCGGTCGGCCCGATGTCGGTGGGGAGGCCGATCAGCTTGCCGTCGGCGGTGGTGGCCTCGGCGAGCTTCCAGGCGGGGAAGTCCGAGAGCTTGTCGTCGATCCCGAGCGTCTTCAGATCGGTGAAGAGGTCTGCCTGCTGCAGGAAGTAGGGCATGTCCTCGCCCTTGACCCCGGTGATGGTGGGGATGCCGCTGCGGCCGGTGAAGACGGTGACGAGCTTCTGCTTGACGTCGTCGCCGATCGTGGTGACCTCGATCTTGTCGTCGGGGAACTGGCTCTTCGCGGAGTCGAGCACGCTCGGGCCGAGGCCGCCGGACCAGGTCCAGAGCGTCACGGGGCCGTCGGCCGCGCCGCCGGAGCCGCCGGAGCAGGCAGAGAGGGACACGGCAGCGGCGACCGCGACGGCGACGGTGCCGATCGCGCGTCGGTAACGCGGGGTGAGGGGCATCATGGGTGGTTCACTCCTTGATTCGGGTGGGGCGTGAGGAAGAGGCGGTGCAGGATGCCGCGGACGCGGCGAACGGCGACGCGCTGTCGTGCAGCGCGTCGCGGAGGAAGGCGAACCGTGTCGGGTCGGCGGCCGCCGGGTGGGCGTCGAGCCAGGGAAGCAGCTCGTCGAGACGGGGAGCGGCGGCGGCGCCGCCGGGGCGCGACACGGTGATGGCCGCGACCAGGGTGGCGAACTCGACGCGCTCGCGCAGCGACCAGGTCGTGAGTTCGGCGGACGCGAGCGCTCCGCCGAACACGTCGCCGGCACCCGTGGCATCCACGAAGTCGATGGCGACGGCGTCGATCTCGACGTCTTCGCCTGTGGCGGAGTCGACGGCGACCGCGCCGCGGCCTCCGCGGGTGACGACGGCGAGCGGAACACGCTCGGCGAGGACGCGGGCTGCGGATCGGGCCTCCGTGGTGCGGGTGTAGGCGCACGCCTCGGTTTCGTTGGGGAGGAACGCGTGGCATCCCTCGAGCACGTCGAGGGCGGCGGAGTCCCACTGCTCGTCGGCGTCCCAGCCGACGTCGGCGAAGACCTTCGTTCCGTGAGCAGCGCGTTCGCGGATCCACGGGGCGACTGAGTCGTCGAGGTGGAGCGCGGCGACGGGGGTGACGGGAGCGTCCTCCAGAAGGGATGCCAGGGCTGCGGCGGGGCGTCCGCCGGTGACGAGGGCGCGGTCTCCGTCGTAGTTCATGGCGGCCGTGACGGGCAGTGCCCAGCCGGCGACCTCGCGGATACCGTCGGCGATGCCTTCGTCGGCGAGCCGGTCGCGCACGAGGCGCGACAGCGGGTCGGTGCCGGCATCGGCGCAGAGCACCGTGTCGACGCCGAGGCGTGCCGCGGCGATCGCGTAGTTGGCGATGCCGCCGGCGCCCCAGCCGAACGCGGACGTCCAGTGCTCCTCGCCGAGGCGCGGGGCGCCGTCGAGGTCGGCGAAGACCAGATCGAGGAAGAGCTGTCCTGCCGTCAGCAGGCGGGGGGTGGGACCGGATGCAACTGTCATCGGCCCCTCCTCTCTGCGGTGACGACCGGGGCGTTGCACCGTTTATAGCACCGGTCGCTCAGGAGCGCGCAAATTTTTGCGTGTAAACATTTTGTTACTGAGCGATTTTGAGCGCTATGGTGATCGCACCATGAAAGACGTCAGAGACCGCGAGATCCTCCAGCACCTCCGTTCCGCTCGTGCGGCCACGGTCGTGGAACTCGCCGAAGCCACCGGTTCGAGCATCGCCACGATCCGCCGCGATCTTCAGCGCCTCGACGAGGCGGGACTGCTCCGGCGAACGCACGGCGGGGCGGTGATGAGCGAGGGCGACGCCCCGTTCGCCACCGTCGAGCCCGTCAACCGCGAGGGCAAGGAGCGCATCGCCCAGGCGGCGGCCGCGACGATCCGCGACGGCCAGGCCGTCATCCTCGACGTCGGCACCACGACCCTGCAGCTCGCTCGGCTGCTGCGCGGACGCGCCGTGACCGTCATCACGAACAACCTCGCGATCTACGACGTGCTGCGCGACGAACGCGACACGCACCTCGTGCTGCTGCCCGGCGACTACGACCCCGTGTACCGCAGCGTCGCCGGCCACCTCACGACCGAGTCGCTTCGCCTTATCCGCGCCGATCACGCCTTCCTCGGCGTCAGTGGCATGTCGCCCGAGGGTGACCTGCGCGACACCACGCTCGCCCAGGTGCCGATCAAGCAGGCGATGCTCGCCGCGTGCGATGCCGCGACCGTGCTCGCCGACCACAGCAAGTTCCCCGGCAGTGGCGCCGGACGCATCGCCCTGCCCCTCGCCCTGCGGCGGCTCATCACCGATGCGCCGCTCGAGGGCCCGATCGTCGAGTCCCTGGGCCGACGGAATGTCGAGATTGTGACCGCATGAAGCTTGCCATGATCGGTGGCGGAGGATTCCGCACCCCTCTGGTCTACCGTGCCCTCCTCCTGGACCGCGATCCGGGACGTGTCGACGAGGTCGCCCTCGTCGACACCGACGGTGTGCGCCTGCGCACGATGGCCCGCATCCTCGAGGATCAGGCGCGCGCGTTCCCCGACGCGCCCCGGGTGAGCGTGTACACGGATGCCGAAGAGGGCCTGCGCGGCGCCGACTTCGTGTTCTCGGCCATCCGCGTCGGCGGCATGGCGGGCCGGGCGACCGATGAGCGCATCGGTCTGTCGCACGGGGTCATCGGTCAGGAGACCGTCGGCTTCGGGGGCATCTCCTACGCGCTGCGCACCCTGCCGGTCGCGATGCAGCTCGCCGAGCTCATCCGGCGCGTCGCCCCCGACGCGTGGGTCATCAACTTCACCAACCCCGCGGGTGTCGTCACGGAGGCAATGGGTCGCGTGCTCGGCAAGCGCGTCATCGGCATCTGCGACTCGCCGATCGGCCTCGCCCGTCGCGCGCTCGGGGCCCTCGGCATCCGGGATTCCGCCGATGTCGAGATCGAGTACGCCGGTCTGAACCACCTCGGTTGGCTCACCGCCCTGCGCCGCGACGGTGTCGACCTGCTGCCGGAGCTGCTCGCTTCGCCCGAGCGCATCGAGTCGTTCGAGGAGGGGGCGCTGTTCGGCGCGGACTGGATCCGCACCCTCGGAGCCCTGCCGAACGAGTACCTGCACTACTACTCGTACCGGCGCGACGTGCTCCAGGCCGACCAGTACGCCGCGACCACTCGCGGGCGCTACCTGCTCGACCAGCAGGCCGGGTTCTGGGAGGAAGCTGCCACAGCCCCGCGGCCGCACGCGGCGTGGGAGGCCTGCCGGCACGAGCGCGAGGTCACCTACATGGCGACCAACCGCGACTCCGCCGGCATGGGCGACCGCGACGAGGAAGACCTCGTCTCGGGCGGCTACGAGAACGTCGCGATCGCGCTCATGCGCGCCATCGCCTACGACCAGTCGGCCCGGCTCATCCTCAACGTGCCCAGCGGCGGAGTGCTCGCCGGTCTCGACGCCGAAGCGGTGGTCGAGGTGCCGTGCATCGTCGGTGCCGACGGCCCGCGCCCTCTTCAGAGCGCGTCGGTGCCCGACTTCGGCCGGGGGCTCGTCACGACCGTCAAGTACGTCGAGCGCCAGACGATCGAGGCCGCTTTGAGCGGCTCGCGCGCCGCAGCTCTGCGCGCCCTCGCGCATCACCCGCTCATCGACTCGGTACGAGTCGCGCGAGCGTTGCTGGAAGACGCCAGCTCCAGCTTCGCCGACCTGTCGTACCTGCGCTGAACCCGGGGTGGGGGGGGGGGGGGGGCGGGGCCCCCCCCGCCCCCGCGGGGATGCTGTCGAACTACTTCGACGAGACCGTGAAGCCCTGGTCCTTGCCGTACTTGGCGAGGGCCTTCTGCCAGGCCTCGAGGCCGGCGTC